>Ga0213835_100058_pt1 | contig 165426 bp, 121 predicted proteins | sample SWPATP01_FD_160576 | JGI IMG/M metagenome (GOLD analysis project Ga0213835, IMG submission 160576) | Coastal seawater microbial communities from Marineland, Florida, United States - SWPA TP0 #1 | ecosystem: Environmental > Aquatic > Marine > Coastal | place: USA: Florida | collected 2016-08-05
GTAATCGGTATGAGTTCAAAGACATGGACGAACTTAACCAAACCTTTAAAAGATGGCATGTATTTTATAATGAACATCGCATACATTCTTCTATAGGGTATATGAGTCCAAGCAAGTATCTTTACACCAAGGGATATGAACTGGCTGGATTCACAGCTCCTCAAAAAAGCTGTGAATCCGTGCCTGTTCGATATCCTTCCCATTAACCATTTTGTCCAATAATTAAGGGGTCAGGACACTAATAAAATAAAGGCTAAATTTTCATATTTATTTTATTTAAAATTATTGATGAACTTAAACTAAAGTTTAGCGTGCTTATATTCTAATCATTTACTTTAATACGGTAAATTTTTCAGTTAATACTTTGTTCCCAAATGTTAGTCTATACAAGTAAACCCCTGATGCTAAATGGGTTGCATCTACAGTTACGGTATACTGTCCAGAAGTTTGATAGTTATTTATTAAATTCTTAACTTTTTGTCCGAGTGTATTATAAACTGTTAAATTTACAAAACCTGCATCAGGTAAACTATATGAGATAACTGTAGTTGGGTTAAATGGATTTGGATAATTTTGATAAAGTTTAAAACTATTATCATGATTTAAAGTTTCAGATGAGTCAGAAATTAAATCTTTGTTTGATGAGTTATTTAGAATTATTGATTCGTTCATATACCAATTATTCAAGTATACCCTTGCACCGGCCCATTCATTTAATTGATGAAATATATCCGTTAAACCATTACCATTAAAATCACCAACATACCACTTACCTAAATTATTATTAATATTCCATATTTCGCCATTGAAAAAATCGTAACCATCAAATGTTTTTCTGTAAGAACTAATTTGATCTCCTCCAAACCATATTTGTGCAGATCCATCAGTATTTATGGGTCTCAGGATATCACTGTATCCATTACCATTAAAATCTCCAATAACCCAATCTTGTCCCCAAAGACCAGCCGCATTCCAATAATGAGGTTCCCCAAAACCATTGCCATTTGAAAAATAAACTATCGCTCCAGCCCATTCATTTGCTTTATGCATTATATCATCCTTACCATCTCCATTAAAGTCGCCAACATACCACCTCCCATTGTTCTGAGCATAAGTCCATATTCCAGCATAATGAAATTTTCCATTTTGATTATTTAGCAATACTACAGCCCCACCATTACTATTCAATGGTCTCAAAATATCATCATAACCATCTCCATTAAAATCTCCAACTATTATATCTTGTCCATGTGTTGGTCCTAAAATTGGGCAGTCTGGATCTAATTTGTCGAATGAATTTTCTAAAGGGTTTTTATAATATACTGTTATACATCTTATAACACTATTATCTATGGATAATAAATCAGTATAACCATTATTAATAAAATTCCCTAAGTACCATTTCCCATAGTTATTATCATTAGTCCATACGCCTGCATAGCCTTTGGCGAATGACCCATTATTACTCAACCATATCTCAGCACCCCCATTACTGTGAGAGGTTCTCATTAAATCATCCTTACCATCTCCATTAAAATCACCAATATAAAAAAACTGATTGCTATTTCTTCCAGCGTTACTCCAAATTCCATCGTCAATAAACTCATTACTTATATTCCCAAATATATCAGTATTATATTCAACATAATTATCCAAATTAAGATTATTTTGATGGGCATATTCTATCAGATTGATACCATTTCTCAGAATTCCATTTGGTCTAAATGCGGTTTCAAAAAAAACACCCTTTGTTTGAACATCTCTTTTTTTGATTATATTATTTTGAATAATTATTAATTCATTTTTTTCATTTTGATTAATCTCGAAGATATCATTCATGTTATTATCAGGAATTCTTCTAAAAAAGACAATTCCTCCAAATGGAATTCTTTTGTTAAAGTTTCCCTCACTATCATTTGCCCACAAACCGGGTTCTCTATAAGAATTAAGAGAGTCGTATTTTTGATTTATAGTAATTCTGTTTCCTATTATTTTCATTTCCTTAATTCTATTACTAACCATTTCAGTTGATTCTGAACTATGCTTAATTCCAAAACTATTGACATTCATTATTTCATTGTTGATTACATCAATGCTTCCAACATGTGTTAAATTTATACCTTGTCCGGATTTTTGATTATTTGCATCTATTATATTATCTTTTATAATTATATTTCGTGTAATAGTATTTGCATCTCTTACTGCTGCAGTTCTAGCACCAATTGCATCTCTGTCTCGTATTCTTCTGAATTGCATTTCAAACTCAATAAAATCTGTACTATAGTCCTCCTCTTGCACCAGTTTAATCTCGTTACCAGAAATAATTACATTTCTTGCTCCACTAAGTCCAATACCAGCACTTTTAGTTTCAATAAAATTATTGTTTATTATTACATCTTTAAAATCATATGAATATTTACCATCCTTAATTATATCTCTAGCTCCATATAGAACCACTACATGTAATGGTTGATAATTATATGTATTAATTTTCGTACTATCTTTTCTAAACTTATATCTTGAAAAACCTTTAATTATATTATCATTAATCTCCATGTCTCGATAGGGTCCCATTAGTATTATAGCTCCTCTTGAATATTTCGATTTTGAAAAAAATTCATTGTTACTTATTGATATGTTCCCATTTTCTTCGAATAAATGATCTCCTTGAAAATTTATAAAATCACTATTATATTCATCTTCTTTGGGTGGCATATTATGAAAAACTATACCAGCTACCGCATGATCATATCCGTCTTCATTAGTATCATTCAAATAAAATTTGTTTTGAATTATATTAATGTTAGAAATATAATCTGTATTATACTCTCTTTGCAACCAAATTGCAGTACTATATAACTTATCATTAACGAAATCGGAAAAAGACCATATGGATATAGGTCCAAACATTCTATTTGGTCTTTTTAAAGAAAACTCATTATTTATTATATTTATATTTTTAATTTTTACGTGATCATTTAGCTGTATGTTATTTTTAATACGATGGATCTTAATTAAGAATAAATAATTCGTTTGGTTAAAGTTGTCGTTAATAAATTTATTGTTGTAAATATTTAAAAAAGGCTCATTATTTCCAAAAAATAAATTGGTTTCTTTTCCATATCTAATATTTAAATGTTCAACATTATTAAATTCAGAATTTATTATATTTATATCAGCTGGATGATTTAGGTTAATAATAATACCTTTTTGCTGATTAGAGTTACTACTCTTAAAAGTTATACCATTAAATGTTACAATTGTTTTATCAGACTGGCTTATTAAAGAACCTGATTCTGGTTCAGTAAAATTAATTGTAATGTTTTTTGTAATAGTTACGTGTGTATCAATTACAATACTGTATTCCCCGCTATTGTATGGAACATTAAAGTTATTGTGTCCAGCATTAATTAAAGTGACGAAATCAATCCCTTCTCTAGGTAAATCGATTTGTGCGACTAATATTCCTGGTAAAAGAACTATGGATAGAAGTAAGATAATTTTTTTCATATTAGATATTCTTTAGAATACACATTAAAAATAGAGTATTACACTTGTAAAATAGAAAATAATTTTTGAATATACAATAAGTAGCTAAGAAATAATTGGTAGGATATTATGCAAAATAAATAATTTGTTGCTTTGTTTATTAAATTAATTTATGTATTATTTTTACTTATCTTAAATATTACAAGCTTTCTCACTTTTACTAAGCTGGCAAAAAGGTAATTGGTCGTAGCAACGCTTTTATCAAGCGTAGCAACGCTTTTATCAAGAATGTAGAGGTTTGTCAAATGCATCGCTTCATACGATCACTTTTCGTTAATTACGCGTATTACAGGTGAAATTGTCCAAATAGGTTGCCCCATCTATGAAAATGAGTATACTATTTGCGCTATAGCAATCAACCAACAACCGAGAAGCAACGGCAAAGCCTTCAGCTTCCGCTAATTCTAAAGCAGTTAATTTCTCAGCCTTGCTCCATGTTTTTCTATGTTTTGTCATGATTATAAAATATAAACTTTTGTAGTTTAGTATTTGTCCAATCAATTAGGGGGCTGGAAAGAAACGCTTTAATTTATTAATATCAATTAATTGATATATTAGCAGTCGTTTTAAAAATTTAGAAAACAAATTATGTCGAACCTGCCATTAAAAATACTTGGTAGCCTACTTAGTGCAGTTCCAAATTTTAAGGGAAAAGATTTTCTTACAAAGAAATTTATCAGGCCTTTTGTTCAGAATAAAGATGTGGAATTGGTCATAAATTTAAGCAATGATTGTCGCTTGATCTGTAATTTGAAAGATTGGATTCCGTGGAACATATTCGTTCATGGCAGTTACATAGCAGAAGCGAACTACCAGAAATTCATGCTTCAAAAGGCTTTAAACTGTAGCACAATCTTTGATATCGGTGCAAACATTGGCTACTACACAGTTCAGTTTTCTAAAGCTACAACTGGTGATATCCACGCATTTGAGCCAATGGATTACCAATATTCAGTATTAATCAGAAACTTATTACTCAATAATATATCGAATGTTATACCTGTTAAGCAAATTGCATCTGATAATAACGAATTGATTCGAATCTATCAAAACCTAACTGGTAATACAGGTACTTCTTCGATTTATAATGAAACAGAGCGTTATGAAGACATTCAATCAATATCATTGGATGCTTATTGTATAAAGCTTAAGATTACGGAAGTTGACCTGGTAAAAATTGATGTTGAAGACCACGAGTCCTCGGTTTTAAAAGGAATGCAGAAGCTTCTCAGCCAAAAGAAAGTTAAAAACTTGTTTGTTGAGATTTGTAATGAGCATCTGAACAAAGCTGGCACATCTACTGCAGAAATCCTAAAGTTTCTTGATTCTTATGGTTACAATAGTTATTCAATTAAAACAGGACAGAAAGAAACATATAAAGAATCAAACGGCGATGAATCTTTGGTTTATTTTACGGCAAGTTAATGTACAGTGTCTATTAAATAGATTAAATAAAAAGAAACCGTAAAGATATTTTTAGCTAATTATTTGGTATTCATCATAAAAAATTTAGTTAAAATAGTTACAGAATCGGGTTTTTATTCCCCAAAAATATGTATATAACCAGCCGTTTTTTACCCAAATACCAGAATTAATTTACATTGAATGCACTTTTGGTGGACGATCAGCCGGTGAATCACATTCATCTGAAATTGTTGTTAAAAAGACTGTTGCCTCCAACATTAATTTCATTGTAGATGAAGGTACTGTTTCTGAAGCAGTTGCCTTGATAAAAGAGCATCAACCCTATGTCGTTTTTCTTGAAATTTGTCTATTTCTTATTGTGTTATAATTGCCTTAGGTAACCAAGCCTGACTCCTCGAGCCAAAGCTAGATCATGGTCGTAGTATTAAACGGATTCGGATAAAACTAATATACAGATATCCTGTTGTTATTATATGCTATACGAGAAATAGATATGTTCTTTTTAGTCATCGTAATGACTAAAAGTTATGACTATTGGTCATTACGATATTTATTTGTACATTTAAATAAAAAATGTTTGATAGAATATTAGGATTAAGAATAACAGAAAAAATCAACAGTGGTAAAGCTATTGTAGTAGTTGGGGCAAGACAAGTTGGCAAAACAACTTTGCTCAAAGAGATTCTAAAAGATAAAGAATATCTTTTCCTTGATGCAGACGACCCTTCAACAAGAAATCTGTTGGAAAGCCCAACAACAGAACAATTAAGAACGATCATCGGAGATCATAAATATATCTTTCTGGATGAAGCTCAAAGGATTCAAGGAATAGGCTTAACATTAAAAATTATAACCGATCAATTTAAAGGGGTTCAACTTTTTGTTAGCGGTTCTTCTTCATTTGATTTAGGCAATGCTTTAAACGAGCCATTGACCGGCAGAAAATGGGAATACGAATTATTTCCGATAACATGGGAAGAGTATGAAAATAAAATTGGCTTCATTAAATCAGAGCAACAAATTGAAAACAGGTTACTTTTTGGATTTTATCCTGAGGTAATTAATAATCAGGGAAAAGAACGCGAAACCCTGAAGAACCTCGTAAGCAGTTATTTATACAGAGACATATTAGCCTTTTCAGACATTAGAAAGCCAGAAGTTTTGGAAAAACTATTGCAAGCCTTAGCCTTGCAAGTTGGAAGCGAAGTCAATTATAACGAGTTATCAAATCTAATCGGGATAAATAAAATTACGGTACAAAAATACATTGAGATATTAGAAAAGGGATACATCATATTCAGGCTTAGTAGTTTTAACCGGAACATACGCAATGAAATCAAACTTAGCAGGAAAGTATATTTCTTTGATAATGGAATCCGAAATATACTCATAGGAAACTTTAATCAATTAGATTTACGAACAGATAAAGGTGCATTATGGGAGAATTTTTTGGTCTCCGAAAGGAGAAAACAAAATCTATACAAGGATACATTTGCTAAAATGTATTTTTGGCGCACAAAACAGCAACAAGAAATTGATTTTATTGAAGAAAAAGATGGTGCAATTAAAGCCTTTGAATTCAAATGGAGCAATAAAAAGACAACATTTCCTCAAGCATTTTTAGATACATATAATGCAAAGAGCTTGGTGATTGACAGGAAGAACTTTAGAGAGTTTGTGAAATTATAAAAATGAACTCGCTCCGTTTAATCTAAACTACGAAATTAGTTATGCAAGCTTAATGTATTAATACTTAAAAAGAAGCTTACTTTTTTCCACCGAGCGATAGCGATTAGCGGAAAGCGAAACTCTTCAGGAATCTGGGTCTTTCGGTCGGAGTTCATAATTGATTTCTTTTTGGGGCTCAAAGATTAAACTTCACAAAGCCGGTTTAAGAGTGTCCAGTTTCCCCATCCCCCTTATCTCACCAACAACATTTTCCCCATTTTTGTGCCGATTTCGGTGGTTAGGCGGTAGAAATAGATTCCGCTTGAAAGGTTTGAGGCATTGAAACGTATATCGTGGCGACCGGCGGGATAAATGTCTTCGGCGAGGACTTGAATCATCCTGCCATTAGTATCAAACACTTTTAGACTGACCGCACTCGTGTTTGGTAGGGCAAATGAAAGAATCGTTTCCGGGTTAAAGGGATTGGGATAGTTTGGAAACAGGATGAGCTCATTCGGTAAGTCATGCGGAGTACCAACGGATACTGCCGGATTATTTTCAATCACAAATGACGTACCGATTCCGGTAATATTTCCTTCAAATTCGTTAATACGGACATCTGCCACCGTAATAAATGCCTGTCCCGCTTCTTTTGGGGTGAAACTTAGGGTGCCAATGATGGAACCTTCAGTAAATTGATTGGAAGTCCAAACGACATGCAAATTATCCTGATTCGAATGTGCAGCGTAGAGTAGCTCCCCAAATCCGGAGTTTGTACTGCTCACCATCTCAAAATCCATCACCAATGAGGTGAAAAGTAGATTCAACTCAACGGATAACACCGGTTCGGAAAATCCGGCAAGTTGTACGCGCACCGTTATTTCGTCGCCATCGGGATTTTCAGGTGGCAACAACTCTAAAACCGGATTCGTGTAAGCATGGGTTGCCGGGGGTTGCGTAGTATTCTGAAAGCGACTTGCCTCAGGACCAAAGCCGGTGCCGTTTAAGTCAGCCGGAAACCCATCCATAAATCCTGAGCTTCTTCGGAAAATCAATCCGGCATCATAAGCCGAAATAATCGCATTATCACTCACATCAGCAGCGAATCGATCGGCAAAAGTTAGGGTATTTTGGGATGGATTCACCAAAAAAGACAGTACCTTTTGCGCATCTTGAACCGAGGCGATACCATCCCGAGTTACATCCCCATATCGAATTTGTTCAATGCCATCTCCTGCTCCAACCAAAAGCTGATACAACCGCGTGGCACTTTCACTTCGGTTCATTACAGAAATCCCAACGCGTTCCACATCCTCCCAAAATACTCCGCTCGCATGGAAAATACGGCCGCTTGATACCGGCGGAAGAATTTGTTCAAGTACAGTTCCATCCTTAAAATAAAACAGAATCCCCAAGCCGATTTGTGGTTGGTCGGCGAACAGAGCAACTAAGATTTCCCCGATATCCGTGGGTGCCGGTAAAATGGCGTGAAAGTTTGTCGCAAGGGGATTGATATTCCAAAACGGATACGGTTGATTGGACACCGAGGTGCGTTGCGTACGCTTAAATGAAGTAGGATAACGATGTGCCTGCGAAAATCCATACTCAGGATGACTCCAAGCGCCCGAAGCCAAATGCCAAAGGTACAAACGCGTCATTTCCTCATGAAAATCGCCATCAATTTCTGAAATTCGTTGTTCTATAGCCTGTGGAAAGTTCGATTCAGGATTCATAGCAATTTCCTGCCAAACGTCCCTGAAAAACTCAAACCCAAAACGTTCGGTGAAATAAAGCATCCACGTGGTGTGGTCGTACGCAGAAGGTGTGCTACGGGATGGAAGCTGAAAAATAGACGTGCTTCCAAAAAGGTTCAGATACTCACTAACCTCAGGAAAAACGAAATGCTCCGCATTTACGGCGTCCATTTCGAGCCATGCATCTGCGCCGGACGGTCCTGACCACTGATTGTAAGCAAACTGAATGGCGTGGTAAAACTCGTGCGCAATCGTAACTTTCAGCGCCCCGATGGCATCTTCTTCAACATCATTGCCAGGAACCCAGTCAAATGTGGCATCAATAATACTAAATGGAATTCCGGAGGAAAGACTGGTTTGTCCATAAAAACCAAGGTTTCGAAAGAAAAACTCATATACGCCATCAAGGGGGATGGGATCGATGAAGCCAACCTCATCCACAAAAACACTCCAGGAATAATCAGCGGCCTCAGCGGCGATTTCAACCCAATCCGGGATGCCTGAGCCGGAAGCATCCGTAGCCGGAACGGCATGTTCGCCCTCAAGCGTGTACCAAAACAGAAAACGTCCGGATGGCGATTGATAACTGTTTTGGTCGGCATCGCGAGGTTTTTGGAAGAGTTGCGGGAATGCTTTTTCAGCCTCCATCCCCATGCTTCGCCACGCTTGAATTACATCCTGCGTGTGGCAGCGATGCGTGTCATGCGCCGATTGAGCCATCAATGATGTATCCGCCCAAGCCATCCAAAAGACGGTCAGACAGAACATGATTAGCATGCGATTTATGTAACGAGATAACGACACGAGGGCTAAACGCTGATTCGTAAAAACTCACGGATTCTTCGTATTTTAACACTTTAACGCATCAAATGACAGTTTCTGTGCAAAATCATTAATAAGTGCCTCTTTAGTGCACTGATGCAGCTTTTTTTCGTGCGATGTATGAGGATGTCTGCGCGATAAAACGATCAAAACTAAACCATAATCCATTTTTAACTCGATTTCTGTGTACCCGGTATTACTGTATTACAACTTTTCCCCGATTGCTGACCCTGAAGATTTCAGAATACGTCATCGCGCTTTTTGTCGCGACCACCAACTGAAAGGACGAATTTATGTCTCGGAAGAGGGGATAAACGGAACGGTTTCGGGGAAACGTGAAGACACTGAGGCGTATAAAGCCTATTTGTGCTCGCTCCCCGGATTCGAAAACACCGAGTTCAAAGAAGATGAGTGCGATACCATCCCTTTTGCCCGTATGATTGTGAAAATCAGACCGGAAATCGTCGCCCTTCGAAGTCCCATCCCCCTTGATCCGAACACAGAAGGGGGAAGACGACTGACCCCGGCTGAGTGGCGCGCCATTATGGACTCAGATGAAGACTTTGTAGTGATTGATGTACGCAACAACTACGAAAGTAAAGTGGGACATTTTAGAGGAGCCATCAAACCGGATTTGGAAAACTTTTATGATTTTCCTCAATGGCTGGATGAAGTAGATATCCCAAAAGATAAAAAAGTGTTGATGTACTGCACCGGCGGAATTCGATGCGAGAAATTTTCTGTATTAATGAAGAAAAAAGGCTGGAATGATGTGAATCAGCTACATGGAGGCATCCTCAATTATGGAAAAGAAGAGGGAGGAAAGCATTTTCTGGGGAAATGTTTCGTGTTTGATGATCGCCTCGTAGTGCCTGTAAATCCGGACGAAGAAGAACCGGTATCGTATTGCGAAATCACCGGAAAACCGGCGGATACCTACCTCAATTGTGCGAATATGGAGTGTAATCGTCTGTTCATTTGCTCTGAAGAAGGGGCACATCTGATGGAAGGATGTTGTAGCGAGCCATGCAAAGCGCATCCCTACAAACGTCCGTTCGACCCCGAAAAAGCCTTTGCTCCCTTCCGCAAGTGGTATGAATATTTTGGGAGGGAGTTTAAGGAGAGAAGCTGAGGGGGAAGAAGCTGAAAGCTCAAGGCTGAAAGCTGAAAGGTTTTTTGGGTTGAGAGGTTGAGAGGTTGAGAGGTTGAGGGAGCTGGGAGCTGAAATGAATTTTTTTTGGGCAAAAAAATCCGCGAATATCCGCCAAATCTGCGTCATCTGCGTTCTATTAACTTATGGTTGAAGCGATGACGAAGCTGAAAGCTCAAGGCTGAAAGCTGAAAGGTTTTTGGGGTTGATGGGTTGAGAGGTTGAGAGAGCTGGGAGCTGAAAAGTATTTTTTTGGGGGCAAAAAAATCCGCGAATATCCGCCAAATCCGCGTCATCTGCGTTCTATTAGCTTATGGTTGAAGCGATGACGAAGCTGAAAGCTGAAAGGTATTTTGGGGTTGGCAGTTAGCAGTTAGCTTTTGGCAGTTTTATGGCAAGACACACTCTGTGTTAACTCTGTGTACACTGTGGTTTAATCTAATACCTCGCAATAAATAGAGTCAATCGTAAATCGCAAAAAATCACCCACCATTTCCGAACAAAGTATTATTTTTGACGTCAGGTTTCGGAAATACACCATGTTCAATCTAAATTATTATGCTACGATTTTTATTATTACTCCTTTTTCTTGGTTTCACCTCATGCACGAAAGCGGATACTCCTAACGCGAATGAGGCTTCCCCTGAACTCGAAACGATGATTGCCCAAATGCTGATTATTGGTTTCAGAGGATTTGAAGTTTCTGAAACGGATTGGATTGTACAGGACATCAGAGACCGAAATATCGGTGGAATTATTTTGTTTGATTATGATGTGCCGTCACGGACTTCTGAGCGTAATGTGAAATCTCCAGAGCAAGTCAGAAACCTTGTTTCACAATTGAAATCGTTTAGTACGTATCCATTGATGGTGTCTATCGATCAAGAAGGGGGACGAGTAAACCGGTTAAAAGAACGATTTGGTTTTCCGGTGTTTGTGAGTCATGCGGCAATCGGACAACGAAATGACACTACATTCACACGACAGCAAGCAGATAAAATAGCGACAACATTGCTCGATTTAGGCATTAACGTGAACTTTGCACCCGTAGTTGATGTGAATACAAATCCACAAAATCCGGTAATCGGGAGAATAGAGCGAAGTTTTTCAGCGGATCCGAATGAAGTCATCACACACGCTGAGATTTTCTCACAGCGACATCTGAGAAAAGGAATTATCCCCGTTTTAAAACATTTCCCGGGACACGGAAGTGCATGGAATGACTCCCACTATGGGATGGCGGATGTCACAGAAACATGGCAACCGCTTGAACTCGAACCGTACCGATATATGATTGAAACGGGTCAAGCCCCAATGATTATGTCGGCACATATTTTTAATGAACAGTGGAGTACAGAGCATCCGGCGACATTAGTCTATGAAGTCATGACCACCATGTTGCGCGATGAGCTTGGTTTTGAAGGAGTACTTGTTTCGGATGATATGCAGATGGGAGCCATCACCGAGTATTACGGTCTTGAACAAGCCGTGCTGCTTGCCGTTAACGCAGGCATGGATATGCTCATCTTCGCAAATAATTCAGTTTACGATCCCGAAATATCTCAGAAAGTAATCGAAATCATAAAAGGATATGTAGCTTCAGGAGACATCAAACGTGAGCGCATCGAACAGGCATACGAAAGAATTCAGCGTTTGAAAGCGCGTTTTTAGGGAGGCGCTTCTCTGATCTACTTGCAACACGTGACTTGTAACCTGTAACCGTTATGTCTGCCCCTTAAAATACTCAGCTGCGCTTAAAATGTCTTCGGTGGTAATCCGTTTGAGGTCTTCGAGGGTGATTTGCTCTTTCTTGCTTATACGGTAAGCGCGATACTGACTCGCTTTTTCGAAAAGATTTCGTGCCAAACGAGCATTACCGAAATGTCGGTCTTTGATAGAAAGCTTATACGTGAAGAACTGTAAAACAATTTCTCGCTCCTCTTCAGAAATTTCGTTATCTGTGCGAGAACAGAAGCTGGTGAAAATCGCCGTAAGTTCTTCGGCCGTATAATGATCAAATGAAAAATACCGATTGAATCGGGAGCGAAGTCCGGGGTTGCTATCAAGCATGGTGTTCATTTCGTCAGGATATCCCGCCATGATAACCACAAGACGGTCGCGATCATCTTCCATTCGCTTTAAAATAACTTCGAGGGCTTCTTTCCCGAAATCATTGCCACTACCGGAGGGTACCAAACTATAAGCTTCATCAATAAAAAGGATGCCATGAAGCGCTTTATCGATCATTTTATTGGTTTTTTCGGCAGTTTGACCAACAAATCCCGCAACTAAATCTTGTCGGGAGGCTTCCACTACGTGTCCTTTAGCCACAAGTCCTAGTGATTTCAGGATTTTCCCCATCAAGCGGGCAACGGTTGTCTTTCCTGTGCCGGGCGGACCATAAAAAATGCTGTGAAGGGCGGGCATCGGAGCGCTGATTCCACTCTCTTTCCTCATCTTTTCCACTTTTATAAGCGAAGAAAGCTGATGCACATCTTTTTTCACTGCATCAAGTCCAATCAATCCATTCAACTCTTCCATGATTTCTTCAAGAACGGGCTCTTTTTCATCGATAAACACATCCCCCACTACTTCCTCTATATCAGAAAGTGTAATTGTAATGAGGGTGTCATCGTCGAGTTCGTCGGCTTGAAGATTCGACAAACGCGTTGCTTGAGTTTTGAGTAAGTCTTCAAATAAATTTCGCACAACCCGCGCATTACCGAAGTTTTTAGGGCGCGAATCAACAAGATAGTTGAAGTAACGTTTACATTTTTCCTCGGCTTCCAAACAAAGTCGATGCCCGGCACTCTGTGTCATGCGTTTGAGAATCTCGAGCAATTCTTCGGCTTTATAATCGGGGAAGTTCAGAAAGTTCTTAAAGCGAGATTCTAATCCGGGGTTACTTTGAATAAACGTATTAATTTCATTTGTGTACCCTGCAATCAGTACCACGAGTCGATCGCGATCATCTTCCATGCGTTTCAGAAGGGTTTCAATAGCTTCTTGACCAAAATCTCCGGAGCCTTTACTCAGCGCGTAGGCCTCATCAATAAATAAAATTCCGTCAAGAGCATCATTAATTACCTTTTCCGTTTTGGGTGCGGTTTGCCCTATGAATTCCGCAACTAAATCAGACCGACTCACCTCAACAACATGACCCTTTTCAAGAATATTGAGACTTTTCATGATTCGACCAACTAAACGTGCCACGGTAGTTTTTCCGGTACCCGGATTTCCGGCGAACACCATGTGCAGGGTAAGCTTGTTTTTCGATAATCCCCGTTCCTGTTTGATTTTCTCCATCCTAATGAATCCCGAAAGATGCATAATCTGCTTCTTAACTACATCAAGCCCGGTAAGTTGATTCAATTCTTCAATGACATCTTCAAAGGCTTCGCTGTCCTGTTTGCCGTGCTGTGTTTCTTGTGAGCGAATTTTACGAAGATCTTCAGGACTAAGACTCGCGATGGGAGTTTTCAGTTCGGGTTCGATTTCTACTTCGTGTTTCGGAGCATCGGTTGGCGTGGTGCCGGAATAAATGGTACTCCAAAACGAAAGACCGTAGGTTAGGGAAGTGATATATTGCCCCTCATCTAATCTGTCGCGCATTTGTTTGAGGGGATAACCGGCTCGGTTTTGATATCCCTGAGTTTCAAAACTGCCGGAAGAAGCCGTAATCAGCAACCATCGGTTTTCATCGCGGGCAAAATGCAAGCAGGTCACAAAACGGTCGTTATCCCACTCTTCCTGAATGGTTTCCTCGGGGAAGTCATCATGAAACGAATACACCGCACCGGCGAAATCAGACACTTTGTTGAAATAGACAAACCAACGATCGCCTTTAACCGCCGCAATGGGATGATAGCCATCTTTCAAATGTGTGTTGACATCGGTTGCCGGAAAAGTTTGATCAGAAACATAGGATTGATGAAGCTCTTTATCAGACCACGTCATACTAACGAGCCACAGTTGCTGTCCCCATGCAACAGAGGTAATGACAAAACCTTTATCCCATAAAGATTTTATCTGATTAAAATCGGGTTCGGCTTCCAACAGGTGAATTTGTTGTTGCTGTTCATGTTGCCTCTGTACAAATTGAAGCACCCAAACCGAACCACCATAAGCTACATTATCTAAAAGATATCCGTGCTGATTATAATGATTGAGATAGGTCTCACTTAGATAGGCCGTGGTTGTAAGCAGCGATTGTTTGCCTTTTTTTATTCGGGGAAGCGCCTGAAGTTGTTCATTTTCAGCTGTTGCTAAAGCCTCTTTAATTTTTTCATTAGAAGGATGAACCTGCAGCGCTTCTTTATAACATCGGATAGCACTTCCAAAGTCTCCCCGTTTTCGATGTGTGGCACCGAGATCGAACAAACTCTGCGCTTTGTCAGAGATGCGGGTATTAAAAAACGAGAAAACTGACATATAGAAATGTACAAAAAATAATTCAAAACATTTAAATTGACTTTTTGAAACAAAACGTTTAAAATATTAGTGTTATGTTTAAAAATTGATATCAAAACCGATAAAGTACAAAAGGGATACTCTTTACAAAACGCTGTGTATTACTGGATGAGATAACATCACTCTAAATCATTACAGCCATGCCAACACTAAAACAGACGTATGCTCAACTTAAAGAGCTTATTGAGGATGGCAAACACGATGAAGCCATCAGTTTAGCTGAAACCTATCTTGAAGAGCATGAAGAAGATATTGACTTGCTCCTTTTGCTATCAGAGGCTTGCATTTACAATTGGGATTTAAAAAAGGCTGACGCATTACTTTTATTACTTCAAGAAAAAAAGCTTAGTAAGAAGCATAAATCTCAGTTTTCTCAACTTAGAATTCACTATTACGTGAACTGCGCGCGCAATGAGTTGGCCGGAGATATGAGAATTAATGATGATTTCAGCATAGAATATCCCAAAACAAAAGAGGCTTGGGAGAAAGCGGTTCGATTCTATAAAATTGCCAAAGTAATAAAAAATCCAAGTGAGGAAAATAAGGAGCGGTTAGATCGATTAGAACCAATGACGGTGGGTCTCACTGATTTTATGGAGACAACCTTTACCGGCGACGAGGACGATGAAGAAGATTTAGATCCGGGTACGATGATGGATTTTTTGTCGTCTGTAGTTTCGAATATGAATAAAAAGGATGACGATGATGATGATTTTTACTCTGAATACACTGCTGAAGATGAGTTAGCGCATCAAAAAGTGAGAGAAATTTTTGAACTTTGGGGAGATAAGACAGATGAAAATGGGGAAGTAACCCGCGCTCCCCAAAAATATGCACACATACGAAAAACAGATAAGATTTTAGCTCAGATTTCCCATTTGAACTATTCGCATTCAAAAGTAAAGGAGATTGTAGATAACATTAAAGAGGTAAATGATTATTACAGAGAAGTAACACCGGACACAAAAATTGTAATTCTTAAATCGGTTGGGATTAGTGTTTTGGTAGCGCTGATTTTAATCCTCACCCCTGTCTTCATGACCTACAATGCACCTTCTTTTGAGTATAATGCAGATGATTGGGTGCTTTACAGAGATGCGGAAATGTGGTTCGATACATCTATGAGAGAACGAGATACCGAGTTACAAGACAGAAAACGCATATTGAGAGCCGGTACAGCGGTAACACCCATTGCACGGCTTCAACGAAATTGGATTCAGGTACTTACTCCTGATGGGGATAAAGGCTTCGTTTTTTATAATAACTTCACAGGTGCTCAACAGGTAACGCTGGTTGCCGATGCCCCTGTCATCAACAGAGATACAAATCAAGCGATCGATACCCTCAAAGCAGGGTCAACAGTTACATTAATGCATTTCGAAAACAAGCCTTGGGAGAACAGAAGGGCGGCAAGGGTAAGAACGCCATCGGGTAGGGTTGGAGAAATTGATTACTATCGAAGCAAAATAACCTTCCCTATACTCGCTCATTTGCCACATATTAATCAAACCTATCGATTCCCAACCCGAAAAGATCGGCTGGATGAGTTTATTATCGGGCGTTCGTTGGAAGAAATCGAACAAGTTTATGGTCCGGCTTCCTCCGTAATGACCTATAAATCAGAACGCATTGCCTACTTCAGGCATCTTGATTATACCCATGAGAAGAAGCGGTATGATGGAGCGTATATAACCCTTAGCGACGAAGGTCTGATAACGGGATTCAGTCCTCGGAGGGATGTGAAATATAAGCTGGCAGAACGCCTTCCTTTGGCGCAAACCATGCGGTACCATGAGCCGTTTGGTGCGAACAAAATGAGTTTTTACTCCTCCGCTGATGGAGAAGGAAATTTCTTTACCAGAACATGGAAGGCTTTTACAGACTATCATTGGACAACCATGATTATAGGATGGATACTTCAAATTGCGTTAGCTTTGGTAGTCATCTTTTTTGTCTTTTCCATTCCGCGACTCTTTGTTTCGCCGGTGATTTATATACTATCGCACTGGAATAAACCCACAAATGAGCAAGTGCGAACGATGACAACCGTTGCCATTTTAGCGAGTTTCTATCTGTATTGGGTTTGGGTATCGCTTATTTCCGGACACATGTTTGAAAGCTTAATTGCTTCAGGATTTTTGATTGCGTACTGGAGAAAACGCGACTTCAAATCGATTTACTACAATCGCTGCCCGGAATGTCATACCATGAATGTGTCGCAGAGTGAAGGGTCTGATTTCAAAGGAACATCGAAAGAAGTGAGTTGGTCAACGTACGATGTATATAGAGGATCACGCACATCGGGTAATGTTACCACAAATTATTATGATAGACGCTGGAAATCGAAAACAACAACGTTCGAACATTATGATGATCACATGTCGTGCCGACGCTGTGGTCATAACTGGACGGTTGAGCGAACTGAAAAGCGAGGAAGTACAACACAACGGCACTAGCGTAAGAGGTTTAGTTTGATGTCATGGATTAGCGTAAGCATTATGTTATGTGCTCTCGTTTAGATCAAACGATCATTAGTGAAAAAATCCCCGGATTGCACTGTATTTGCAAAAATATTTTGGATTAGGGTATATAACAAAAAAATATACATCGATCCATGTAGCTAAATTGCGATATGGATAGTTCATGATGAACCAATCACACAGCTAATGCAAATTTGAAATTAATTAGCTATATTACTATTAAGCTATACAGTATAAGTTCGATTGTTATGAAATATTTTATTTTTGCAGGAATTTTGATTGGTGTTTTGGCCGGCTACTCTTATTGGTATTACGTTGGGTGTTATTCAGGAACATGCCCAATTACTTCCAATTGGCACGTAAGCTCTGCCTATGGTGCCGTTATGGGCGGATTACTTGGTAATATTACCGGAGATTTTTTCAAAAAGAAGGAATAATTCAGTATCCGGAGCTTCTCTAAAGTGCAACTCGGAAATCGCTGATGTTACAGATTAAGCCTGTGGGAATTCCTTAAATCTCCAGAAAAAGCCCTGTTACAAGCTACTCCAATCCACCAGAATCAACGTAATTTATTTACAGACAGAGGTAGCTAGGGGGTTTAAATAAAATAAGTTCGCTAAATTGCGCCGAAATTAATCTATTAAACGCTTTCTAAACATAAGTCTATTTTAACCAGACAACAGTGATTCTCAATTCTTAATTCTTAATTCTTAATTTCCCCCACCCCCCCTCTTGCATCCCATCATTATTTTCTATATACTATCATTATAGTATTAACTAAATAGCAGAATAATGAAACGATCTTTATCGCCTTTGGGTGAAACTGAAATGGAAGTACTTCATATCGTGTGGAATCTCGGTGAGGCTTCTGTTGCGGAAGTTCATGAAGAAGTCCTTAAAACCCGGAAAGCGGCCTACACGACAATCATGACCGTCATGAAAAATCTTGCCGAGAAAGAATATCTAACATTCCGAAAAGAGGGCATGGCGTACATCTATAGCGCCTCTAAACCGGAAACGGAGGTAAAACATAGTCTTTTGCGCCAAATGCTGGATAAAGTCTTTAAAGGCTCTCCGGCTGAATTAGTTCAAACCTTGGTCGAGCATGAATCTCTTTCAGGCGAGGACAAAGCTCAAATTGAAGCATTAATCAAGAAACTAAACTCCTGAGGCAAACATGGAAACAGTAAATGATTTTGCGATTCAATTTGGGATGGAAGTCTTTCCATTAGTGATAATTTGGACCGTATTGGCTCTTTTTATGATGCTTATTCTTCGCATTATCCCAAACCTGCATCCGGTCTTACACTATCATACGCATTCGGCTATAGTGCTTGCTCTGCCGATTGGTATTGTTTTTGGCACATTGTTTTCCATCCCCGTAATATCATCCTCCGCTTTAGCGCCGGTAACCTCCTTTTTGCCCTTGATTGAGTCCGACCCTATCATCATTTCATCTATCGGTGCTAATGAATCGCAGATGGCTCAATCATCCTTCCAAATAACACTCATTGGAGTTTTATCGGCATTATTTCTTGTAAGTATTGTCATAGGACTGACACGCCTGATACTAATTTACTACCGACTTCAACGCGCAATTAAGCATGCATCCCCCATACAATATCAAAGAGTTTTGGAGATAGCAGAAGAGATACGGAGCTCTTTGGGAATCAAAAGATCGGTTCAACTTAAAACGATGTCCGGGGCAATTGTGCCGTTTACAACCGGATATTTTTCGCCACATGTTGTCCTTCCCGAAGACTACACGACAGAGGAAAACCAACTCCGGTTTATCATGATGCACGAGCTTATTCATGTAGTGCGATTTGATTATGTGTTACATACACTTGAGGTAGTCGTTCGTCATATTTTTTGGATGCATCCTTTAGTGCATGTGCTGTACCGCCAAACATCCTATTGGCGAGAGGTTTCGTGTGATGTTGAAGTCTTAAAAACAGCCGGAAATCACACCGAAACGTATGCCAAAATACTTTATGAATTTGCACTAAAAACGCAAGAAAAGCCAATATTTAGAGCTGCGATGGCTGAAGAAAGTCATTTGTTGCGACGAATAAGAGCGTTCACCAACCAAACAATAAACACAAAAGAAATCACTATGAAAAAGAGTATAATAATCGCTTCCACCATCTTTTTGATGATTGGAGGAGTCATGGCATGTAGCACTTCATTAGATGAAGCTACCCCGGAAACAGACTTGCAAACACAAACCACAGACTCGGAAATATTTACGGAAGCAGAACAAATGCCCCAAATGATTGGGGGTCAAGAGGCTCTTTTTAGTGTTTTGACCTATCCCCAAGAAGCCCGCGAAGCAGGCCATGAAGGTCGCGTGATTATTCAGTTTGTGGTAAATAAAGAAGGAAATGTGATTGACCCGGTAGTGGTAAGAAGTAGCGAACATCCTGCACTTGATAATGCCGCAATTGAAGCAATACATCAAATGCAGTTTGAACCCGGAATGCAAGATAACCAACCTGTAAATGTTCAAATGGTTCAACCGGTTGTTTTTAGGTTGCAGTAAAACTTAAAAAATCGAATTTTTGGCTTCATTTCCGACGAGGGAATGAAGCTTTTTTTTTACCATTCGCAAAGTATCAGATACCACTCACAAGAAATTAAATCATTTCTGTAACAAATTAACTATATTTGAGTTTAGCCTAAGCTGTCTTGTATAAAGTATGTATTCATTTTCTGTAACTGTGTAATTTAAATCTCTATGAAAGCAAATGCTGTTTATCAAAAAATCATTACAATTTCAACTGTTATTGTTCTGTTCATCGGGCTTTGCTTTGAAAATTCAAAGGCTCAGCAAACCCCGGAGGTTGAAATTCAACTTTCGTTACTTCCTGTACTAACGCAAGCACAGGTTTTATCGCTCGCTCAGCTTGGAATTGACACCCGAGGCGCCGGAAATCGTCTTTTCAATATGATTATTGAAAACCGAGAAACGAATCCGGCTTTTTACAATGAAGCCGGTAAACTCGGGAATTTGTTTCTTTCAGCAAGTGTCCGTGTTTCTGGGGTTGGTACCATCATCCAAATGGATACAGATCAACCATTTAGTTTACGTCAGGGGCAGGTTGTGATTGCCAACAACAATAGCTTGCAAAATGGTTTACCAGGAGTAGATGAAAGAGTACGTGCTTCCGGCGATTTAACTCCTGAAGGCGAGCAGTTTGTTAATAATTTACAAGGCTCTACTCGGTTACCAGATATGCTATACACAGTATCTGTACAGTTATGGCATGGCGGAAAAAGAGGTCAGGGAATAATGATTTCAGAAAGCGTGGTAACGCTGCCAATCGAAAACTTAGGTGATGATTTCGATATTGTACTAGTTCAACCCGGAGATGTTATTGGCTCTGAATCAGAGGCTTTATTCAATCTGTTTCCCGTCTTTCGTTGGGATGGTGATCCACGTGGGGTTTATCGTCTGATTGTAGTTCAAAAGCGAGATGGACAATCTCCAACTTCTCAGATTCAGGCCGCATTAAGTTCTGATCCTGCCATTATTCCTTCCGGAATAAATCTTCCCTTTTCTCCAGGAAATTTACTTGAATTTGAAATGGCTGACGTAATTGTAAGAGGATTAGCTTTTAACTATCCAATTGGGGGGAATATTCAGCAGTTACAAGAAGGTGAAACCTATTTTTGGCAGGTTTTTGGTGTACTCAGAACACCAACAGGTGTTGAATATCAACCCTCCGAGATTTTTGAATTCAGAATTTCGGATGGTACTGTAGATGGTGAAGCCCCAGTAACTCAGTTACTACCGGACTTTTTGAAAGACGTAGTTGGAGAAGAAATGTTTAATACACTTCGCCAAAGAGGGTTTAGGCTTGAATCAGCGCGCTTAGATGGTAGGCAAATGTCAGAACAGGAGTTTAGGATACTCTATGAGCAGGTCTGTAAAAACTCAGACGGCAAATCAAAATCAGCATGGTGCGGAAAAACCGATCATTTATAAAATACTATCATAGCAATCAAAAGAGATTTTAATAACACCATTTTTATGAAACCATTATTTACCATTCTCATTTTAGGTATGTTCTTCTCTACAAATGCATTTGCAACAGCAGATGTTAAAGAGACAAACAAATCTAATATCGTTTCTGTTGAGTTATTTGAGCAGGAATTAAATACAGACAATCGAAGGCCACTTGCCATAATCAGAAGGTTTAACCCTGATGTGTTGGTAAGATCAAACGGAAAGGCTGAGTGGGCGAATGCAACCGTAACGCAACCACTTTTTAATGCAGATTCTTTAGTTACTAACGATTCCGGTTTTGCCATGATTCAATTCATGGATAATAGCATTGTTCGAATGCGACCAAATTCGCTGCTCGTAGTGGGTGGTGAATCTCGGACTCGCGAAAGTACGGTTACCCGCCTCACCATGGAAGCCGGTGAAATCTTCGTATCGGTAACCGGCTTGGGGCAGTCAACCGAAGTGGTAACACCAAGCGCGGTGGCGGCGGTGAGGGGGACAAATTTTGCGGTTTTGTTGAAAGGTGAAGGTAATCGTGGCAGATCAGATTCTGATAATGATGAAACTAAAAGTAATGGCGATTTAGATTCTGATAATGATGGTCTTTTTGATTTAATTGATGGTATACAACCTCCAGATTTAGAACCAGATTTAGATTCTGATAATGATGGTCTTTTTGATTTAATTGATGGTATACAACCTCCAGATTCAGAACCAGATTTAGATTCTGATAATGATGGTATTCCTGATATTGCTGATTTTTTTAAGAATGGAAATAATTCTACAACTACTATAATTGGATTTGATGGCGAAGTTCTTGTCACCCCCAAAAATGGTGAAGGTAGTTATTCAATTTTTGGTGGAAACGTAATTACTATTGATGAAGATGGAAATGTAACCGAAAGTACACTTTCTGAAGAAGAACTTGCCGATTTACTTCGCGGCTATCTCGCCGAAGGACCACAAACCCGTACCCGCACCCTCGAGCTTCGTTTCGTAAATGATGCAGGTGAAGTTGAAGTCATCACCATTGAGTACGAAGAACCAATCGAGAACGAATAATTTGATCAATAATGAAGCCTGCTTGTGCAGGCTTCCCTTTTTCCTAACCGTTTTTTGAAATAATCAAGCAATTAGCAATTCAATAACCTAATGAAACGCATTCTACTAACTCTCCTGCTTAGTTTTATTTTAAGTACCTCTCTCTTCGGTCAAACGTTGCGACATTTTCCTCCGGCGGTCATCCCTAATGGTGAAACCGTTGAATTAGAATTTACAGCTCCTGGTTTGGCTGCAAGTACTGTTCTGGAAGCTTCATTTTTTTATAGATATGCAAACGATTTAAGCTTTTTCCAAGCTCCGGCAAGAGTACATGATGGTCGTATTTCTATGTTTTTTACTCCGGGCAACCCAAATTCGACTAGCCTTCACTACTTTTTGAGAGTGGAGCTTGATAATGGTACCGTACTCACGTATCCATCAGTTGACCCCGAAGATGAACCGGTTGAGGTTTCTTTGGTTGCACATGGGAATGGATTAACCAATGCATCACAGGTTGTTTCAAATATAAATTATTCGATAATGACCCCGGAACCTGGATCAACCCTAAACCCGGATGACTTCATGGTGGCGATTACTTTTTTTTATGAGGATGATGCCGAAGCCGAAAATGCATCCTTCCGACTACTTATTAATGGAGAAGATGTTTCTGAATCAGCTGATATTTCGCCATATCTGATGACATTCATCCCTGAAACAGCACTTCCCGGAGGTAATACATCTATTGAAGTCATCGTTGAGCAAGCGGGAGTTTCTCAAACCTTGGTTAGCTTCCAGACAACACTCAGCGAGCGTCGCCGGCAAATGGACGTTTTTAGTGATATTGGTGGACCGGCAGTTACTCCAAGAAGTGGCTTCATCCCCCGTGGACAAATTGAAGTTGCTGCAAGAAGTCAGTCTTATGGAGGATTCGGTAATGAAAGTGGACGTACAAGTTTCAGATTTTCGGGGAGTGAAGGCAACATTCGTTACTCAGTAAACGGGTTATTCACCACAGAAGAAAATTCTCGTCTTCAAGCACAAAACCGATTTGGGGCAGAATTATTTGTTGGTAATTGGTTTGAATTACAAGCCGGCCATATTTATCCTACTTTAAATCCCTTTTTGATTTCCGGAAATCGTGTTTACGGTATGAATACCGGCCTAAAATTAGCCAATGAAAATCTTCAACTACAATTTATTTATGGGGAATTGGCTCGAGCAGTGAAACCTATTTATGGTGATTTGCAACGTGTGATTACTCCCATTACCGATGGAGCCGGAAACCCCATTTTAAATTCAAATGGGGATGTCATTGCCGATACAACATTCGCAATTTCACCTACAGGTACCGGTTTTGGAACCTATAAACGAAATATTACCGGAGTGCGCTTTGGAATTGGAAGCGGCAGAACGTTCGCATGGAATATGAACGCTCTTCGCATTGAAGATGACCTTAACTCAATCAATGTTATTTCTAATTTCAATAGCTTAAATCAAGTACAGCTCAATCAATTAACACAGGATGAGAGAGCACAGCTAGCAGCAAACCCGGGATTGCTTCAAGCTCGACAAGGGGCTGCTGATCCGCAAGGGAATGTGGCTTTGGCTACTGATTTTTCATTCCGATTTGATGAGGGTCGCGTTCAGTGGCGTACTGATCTTGCGGGAAGTTTGTTGAATAATGATATCTCCGATGGTATTCTCACAGCAGAACGGGCAGAAGATTTGGGCTGGGACTTAGGAAGCGATATCTCAGACGTTTTCGATCGGCTTTCATGGTTGATTGTAATTAACGAGAATATGAATTCGCTTCCTCTTAGAATTAATGACGGTAAAGCAGAAGCATTTGTACCCGGTGGGATTTTTGCCGGAAATTCGCAGTTAAATCTGAACTACTTCAACCACAATTTAACTGTTCAGTATCGTTGGATTGGTCCCGATTTTGTTTCCCTAGCCAATACTACCCAACGTCGTGATATCGCCGGTTATACCATTACGGATCGGTTCAGAATGTTAAGCAACTCTATTTTTGTGACATTAGGACACGAAAACTTAAAGGATAACGTCATCAACAATCGTGATGCAACGACCACATCGATTACAAATCGTGCAAATGTAAGTTGGTTCCCGCAAGATAGAATGTTGCCGCGCATAAGCTTAGGCGTACGCCACAGAACAAGAGATAACAACGTAGAGCGTCAAAACCCATTACTACCTGAAAATCTCAGAAATGTGGCTGTGAGAAATGTCCGCCAATCCCCACAAGGAGATTTCTTCACACTTCCAAATCCACGAGATAACGCAACGTTACAGTTCACAGGGTCTGTTACACAAATGTTCGAATTGCTGAATCACGATCATGATCTTAATGTGAATTTTTCAACCGTGAATACCAAAGACAATGTGTTTGCATTTGGAGATTTTAAAAGTAATTCGTTCGGTTTTCAGTTGATGACACGTTTTAGCACGCTTCCGCTTAGAACCACACTTGGTTACAATATTTTAACTACAGATGCACTTAGCGGTTTAAATAAAGTGGATGTGAATGGATTCAATCTCGGTGCAGATTATGTTTTAATGCAAAATAAGCTTTCGTTAAACCTTGATGTGGCCTTTACCATGAATAAAAGCACATCCATTCCTCTTTTAGCTGAGCAGTTTGTGCCTGCCGGAGGTTTACCGAACTCAGCCGAAGAGCGCGCTTTAATGTTGTTTTATACGCAAGACAACGATCCTCAGAATGTTAGTCGTTCAGAAAGCACAGCGTTTGTAATTAGTGGAGGCGGACGTTACGATTTCACCAGAAATCATTCTGTTTTCCTGCTATTCAACTATACCACGCTAAACGATCAACTTACAAATTTCAATTTGCCTAACGATCATCTGATTCAGGTTCGGTATGTTACCCGATTCTGATTAATTTAGATGCATGATTTTTGGCAGAAAACATAAAGGAAAGCTCAAAGTAGCCGCACTCATGGGTGTGGCTTCTTTCATTGTTGCGTTATTTGTAGCTGCCACATCCCCCATGCAAACAATAGACCTCAAAGTACTCGACTTTATGTTCGAGCTTCGGGGTCCGATTGATACTTCCGAGTCCCCAATTGTACTCGTTGCCATAAGTGACCAAGCCGATAGTGAGCTCGATGGAAAATGGCCGTGGCCTACCCACTATCACGCCCGATTGGTTGAAAATCTAAACAGAGCCGGTGCAAAAGTTATTGCCTTTGACGTCGTGTTTAATCAGCCGGATGAATTCAATCCGGCAAATGATTCCCTTTTTGCGGCCACTATGCAACGGTACCAAAATGTTTTATTAGCCGGAAATATTGAGGTAAGCCGACTCGGTTCGGGTTCTCAGGCGGTGCAACTTGTTCAACCATATCGTTTGTTTCGTGAAAATAATCCAAACAGGTGGGGCTTTGTTTCTGTAAGTACAGATATCGACAGTTTCCTGAGGCGCTATTTGATTTCAAGATCGCATTTAGGGGAAACGTATTTTTCTTTTGGGATGGAAACCATCAGGCTCTATAAAGGACTCGAGACGTTAACAATTGCAGAGTCTGAGCGCTATTTTGATTTGGGATTTGTGCGAATACCAAAGTTTACATCAAACAGTATGCTCATAAATTTCCATGGTCCACCCAAGAGTTTTCCCGAGTTTAGCTATGAACAAATAATTGACGATACCGATTTTATTACTGTCAGTGATCGTGAGTTTTTTGGGATTACCCATCCCGATGAAAAAGATTTTGGTACTTTCGATGACCCTGATTTTGGATTACTTTACACAGATACGTTCAAAGATAAAATCGTACTTGTTGGCGCCACGATGCTTGAGCTTCAGGATTTTTATGCCACCCCATTTGCTCCGGGAAGAATTATGCCGGGATATGAAGCACATGCCAATGCAATCCAAACCATTCTATCCGGAAACTTCATCCGCCCGCTAAATGCCCCATGGCACTTAGTTTTTACGCTACTTGTGTGTTTGATTGTTGTGGGGATAGGAACAAGCCTTAAAGCACTTCCCGGATTTATGGCAACGTCGGTTGTTGGTTTATTATTGATGTCTGGAATGATTTGGACATTTGTCTCTTTGTAAGTGGTCGTCCCCTATGTTGCACCTATGTTAGGACTTGCATTTGCATATACATCTTCAGTAGTGTATAATTTTGTTACCGAGCAGAAAGAAAAAAGCCGCATTCAAGGCATGTTCGGAACCTATGTTTCACCGGAGTTGGTAAACCGTATGATTGATAGTGGCGAAGAGCCCCGACTTGGAGGTGACGAAGTGTATATGACGGCGTTCTTCAGTGATATTCAATCGTTTTCCGTCTTTTCTGAGAAGCTCCAACCGACTCAATTGGTTGAACTCCTCAATGAGTATCTTAGCGCCATGACTAACATCCTAACCGAAGAACGAGGTACGTTAGATAAGTATATTGGGGATGCCATCGTCGCCTTTTTTGGAGCGCCGGTGCAGGTTAAAGACCACGCGTTAAGAGCGTGTATCACTTCTCAGCTGATGATTCAAAAACAGCTGGAGCTTCGTGAAAAATGGACTGCAGAAGGTGATAAATGGCCGGATGTAGTGAGCAAAATGCAAACAAGAATTGGCATCAATACCGGGTCAATGGTCACCGGAAACATGGGCTCCGCCTCTCGATTCAATTATACCATGATGGGCGACAATGTAAATCTTGCTGCCCGTTGCGAAAGTGGTGCAAAGGCTTACGGAGTGTATGTGATGGTTACTGAAGAAACGAAAGTGGAAGCCGAAAAGCACGGAAACGACTGTGTCTTCCGACACTTGGATAAAATCGTCGTTATGGGACGCTCTAAGCCGGTGAATGTATATGAAATTGTTTCGCTTCGCGCTCAATTATCCCCCGAAATGGAAAAGTGCATTACTCTTTTTGATAAAGGCTTAAATGCCTACTTCAATCAAATGTGGGATGAAGCGATTGAACTTTTCAAGCAATCTGCTGAGTTTGAAATGTACAAACCGGACAAAGCGTTCGGCATCAAAACAAATCCATCACTAGTATTACTTGAACGCTGCCGACTTATGAAAGAGAATCCCCCGCCATCAGATTGGGATGGGGTGTATGTGATGACATCAAAATAGAAACGGTCGATTTAGAGAATTCGGATTACTCCCATGGTGATGTCATCGCTCTGACTTTCAGCTCCTCTGTACATTAAAATATCATCCACTACCGCTTCAATGATCGATTTTGAAGCCTTACCAAGATGTTGCTGAATAATCCCCTGAAAGCGTTCCGTCCCGTACTCTTCCTGCTTCTCGTTCATTGCTTCGGTGATGCCGTCCGTATAGACCACAAATGTATCATTCGGCTTAAGATGAATAAGTTCGGTTTGATAGGGGAAGTCCATCATCCCCAATAATAATCCCCCACTTTCCATTGTTCGGAGAACTGTTTTTCCCTCCTCATAAAAATATGTTGGGTCATGTCCGGCAGAGATGCTTTGTAGTGTTCTTTGTTCTTCATCTAACAAACCAAACCAAGCTGTTACAAATTTATCAGGTGTTGTAGAGGAAAGTAGGAATTTATTCAGGGAGGTCACAAAATCAACAAGATCAAAAGCGTTTTTGTTGATAATCAAATACGTGTGCAAAAATGAATAAACGGAGGCTACAATTAAAGATGCAGACACGCTTTTCCCCGAGACATCCGCAATCATAAAAAGTGAGGACGTTTCATTGATACGAACCACGTTATAGTAATCACCACCAAGCGATTTAGCAGGGGTCAGGCTAAAGTGCACATCTGCCATTGGAATTTCAGGAAGAGATGAGGGCAGGGTTTTTTGCTGGATTTTTTTAGCGGTATTCAGCTCGGCATTCAGCTGTTCTGACTCAAGTTCGATTTCAACAAGACGAGCATTTTCAATCGCAATGGCACATTGTGCGGCAAGTGAGTTGAAAAAAGAAACATCATCTTGACTAAATACATCAGCCCCAATTTTATTAATTACCTGAATCACCCCAATCAGTTCACCTTTGCGAATCATGGGTGTGCAGAGCATGTTTTTAGTTCTAAAGCCGGTTTTTTTATCAAAATCAGGGTTAAACCGCGCATCGGCGTAGCAATCATCGATCTTCAGCGCTTCTTTATGTAGGGCAACCCATCCTGCAAAACCTTGACCTAATTCAACTGCATTAGACTTTAATAAGGTCCCCTTTTCTCCCTCTGCGACTGTAAAAAATAATTTTTTGCTTGGCGTGTCATACAAAAGAAGCGAAGATGCTTCAGCATTCAATAGTGTTTTACTCCCATCCATTATTTCCTTTAGAAGGTTCCCTAAAGGCTTTTTTTCCATGATTTGTTGAGAAACATCTTTAAAAAAGAGCGTCTTATTGAGTAAATCTTGATAATTCTCACATAAACTACAATCTCTTGATGGTGTTAACTTCATGATTATTTATAAGTTGTATCTAAAAGTAATGAGCTTGGTTCAGTTAAATATATAGAAGTCTTTACAGTCACGTATTTTTTTAACGACTTAAAGAGGCTTATACAAACACACAGTATATTAAATATATTCAAAAAATATGTTTGATAATACATTTATCCAAAATCCCATAAATCAAATACTTTGCACATGTATTATGCGAAATATTTTTTGTATTTTCGCAATTCAGTAGGTTATCATATTCATCAATATATCCATGAGCGTATTTAGTCCTGTTTGGTCAAGCCTGAATTTTTTCTTCAAGGCAGATGGCGAGCGTACAGAGTTGGAATTTTTCAAGAAAGTATCGCTATTTGAAGACCTGACTTCGAGAGAAGTTCAAAAGGTAATGCGTATCATGCATGCTCGAAGCTTTAAGCACGGAGAGTATATTTTCCATAAAGGCCAACCAGGGGCAGCGTTTTATATCATCCGAAAAGGCACGGTTAGAGTGGTTCAGCCGGGCGAAAAAGTAGTTGATATTGCTGAATTAACCGAAGGAGAGCTGTTTGGAGAGCTATCAATTTTGGATGATTCGCCACGTTCAGCATCTGCTTTAACTGAGGGTGAAACAGAACTTAAAGCAGTTTTTAAACATGATTTTGACAAGTTGCTGTACCACGAACCGGTTATTGCGGCTAAAGTTTATAGAAAAGTGGCTATCATTATAGGCATGCGTCTAAAAATTACAAACGATCAATACTTGGAAAAGATTCGTAAAACAGGAGATACGCATGTCTGAGGATATCCTTCTTGATAGAAGACAGCGTACAAAAACCTACAAACGAGGGTTGATTTTTGGTGGGTTAGTAATTTTGGGTTATTTACTATGGTCATTACAACCATTGATCCTTCCCGTAGTGTTTGGTTTACTTCTTGCTTATATATGTTTGCCGCTTATTGAACGTATGCAACGAAGAGGGTTACCTAAGTCATTAAGTGTTATTCTTCTTTTAGTAGTCGCTTTTTTTTTCCTTTTCTATAGTTTCGTATTTATCAAGAATCAATTGCCGGATACAGATGAGCAGCTTAGATTAAGAGTGGTTGCTCTGTATAAACTAAACGACAGATATCAGGATTTTATGGGGATTAAAACCCCCAATCAAGAACCGGCATTAATCTACCGACTCATTGGTTTTGAGACGAATCCGGTAATGGATAGCATCAATGAGTTTTTAATACTGAAAAAAGCGGAGCAACAGCGCTTTGCGGAAGTTTTCCCAAACCCGGAATCAGGTGATAGCACCTTTGCCACTCTTTGGACCATGCATGAAGCAAATTTGGCATTACACCTTTATGCCGGCGATACACTTTTGGTAGATTCTATTATTGATACCGAACGATCGCCCGCTTTGGCTGTTCCCGGAAAGAAATCTAATATTTCAATCATCATGAATTTCTTTTCTACATGGATGATTATGCCCATTGTCTTTTTCTTTTTCCTGTTGGATGATGGACAGCTTAAACGAAATATCATAAAGCTTGTACCTAATATGTATTTCGAAATGGCACTCACTTCTTTGCGAAATGTGGATAAAGCCATCGGTATGTATTTAAGGGGTACGATTCTCGAAACCATTGCAGTTTTTATCAGCTTCTTAATACTCCTGCCTCTTATTGGGTTCAACTTAACGGCTGCCATATTAATTGGATTAGCAGCAGCAATACTAAATATTATCCCGATTATTGGGTCTCTAGCCGGCATAGCCTTATGCACTATCTATCCCCTTTTAATTGAGGATGTAAACAGTATTCTTCCTTTCATTAACGAGAGAAATTTAATTCTTTTTGCGGCATTAGTCGGTGTATTTGTTCAAGTGCTGGATAACACCATTTTTAAACCCTATATCTTAGGAAGTGCTATCGATTTACACCCTCTTTTAGTGGTGATTTCGGTAATTGGTGGAGCCATTATGTTTGGTTTTTGGGGGATTCTCTTTGCGATTCCTGTAATTGTAATCATCAAGGTTACCTTGCTCAATATCATGAAGCAACTAAAGCAATATCAGATTATTGAGACATAATTTAGATTTCAATTTTTTTCATATTATGGAGATATTAACAAGACGGCTAAAGCACTAATTTTTAGGAAGAATTCACAAGTAGAGTATCTGATGAAAGAAATAAAAAAATGGATTGATATTAAATTCTGGGGAGTGCGTGGTTCAATTGCTACGCCTAAAAAAGAAAATATTGGTTATGGTGGGAATACCTCCTGTGTTCAAATCAAATCCTCTGAATTTTCTGATTTACTCGTTTTTGATTGTGGCTCGGGGATTGTAAATCTGGGTAATGAACTCCTCCAAAGCCAAACACCCATCCATGGGCATGTTTTTGTGACACATACCCATTGGGACCATGTTCAGGGCATTCCTTTTTTTAAACCATTCTATAAGCCTGGAAATAATCTGAGTCTCCACATGTATCCTCAGATGGGTAAAACCTGTCGCGATATCGTGAAAATGGTAATGGCACCGGTCTTTTTCCCTGTAAACATAAATGCGTTTCAGTCTGAAATGGAATATGTAACGGAGGATGGATCCGTTTCAGAATATTTTGATAGTGTTAAGATAGAGGCATTGCAAACCTCACATCCCGGAAATACAGTTATGTTTAAAACAACAATTGCGGGCAAAGTAATTATCTATTGCCCTGATAATGAAATTAACATTGCATCAGATGAGCATAAATCACTAATGAATACTTTTATGAGAGATGCAGACGTAGTCATTCACGATGCACAATATTGCCGTAAAACGTATCTTGATAAAACAGGGTGGGGACATTCAGCGTGGGAAGATATCGTAGAATTAGCGTCAAATTTGAATGTAAAAGCTCTTTTTTTGATGCATCACGACCCTGAATCTTCAGATGAAGTATTAGATGAACGAACAGCGCAATTAGAAGCGTACACCAAACATTTCGAGACCGTACGATTTGCAAAAGAAGGCGAAACCTTTAGAGTGGCGATTGGGTGAATGTAAAATTAGTTTGAGGTAGCTATGATTCTACGACTCTGCGGTGGTAGTCCATTTGTTCGTGTAGAATTCTAATAATTTCAATTTCATCAGAATTTAAAACACGATAAAATAGTATATGCTTTTTTGCTTTAAGTCCTCGTAAACCAATCATTACAGAGTTGTAATTTTTTCCAAGATTTGGATTGTCAGCGATCAACTGGCATTTTTCTAGTAGCAAATTATAGTAATTTTCAGCTTGAACTTCTGACCATGATCTTAGGGTATAAATCCAAATGCCGTTAAGATCTCTAACAGCTTGATTAGTCAATTTGAATTTTGCCACTTTTTAAGTCAGCTAAATGCTTTTTTGGATCAAACTCATAGGCTATTCCACTATTTATACCCTCATTGATAGCTTGCCTTAGTTCTAAAAGCTTTTTTTCTTCATGTTGCAAAAGCTCTAGTCCGGCCTTAATGACTTCATTAATATTCTCATACCGTCCAGCAGTAATCTGATCGTTGATGAATTGATCGAAATGGTTTCCTAAACTTACAGTTGTACTTTTGCTCATAATGCAGATTCTTTTCACAAAATGTAAAGAATAATGATTTCTTTCTCAAGTAGAGCTTGATTTTTACAGAATTATTAAACGCAAATAGCGCATTTATTTAATGATGATAGACCCACTCCACCAAATTTCATCTTTCTTTCCATAAATACACGTTGTATATTCAGATTTTAAACAAAGATTTAGGTTTGTTTTAGTTACTATTTGATTCTATACGCTTATGTCTAATGATTTGGAAATTGCAAGGTCGGCTAATATTCGCCCGATATCTGAGGTTGCACGCAACTGGGGAATAGATGAGGATGTCTTAGAGCATTATGGCAAGTACAAAGCCAAGCTGCCTCATTCACTGATTGATTATGAAAAACTGCATAAAAGCAAACTTATCCTCGTTTCGGCAATTTCACCAACGCCAGCCGGTGAAGGTAAAACAACCGTTTCTATTGGTCTTGCTCAAGCGTTAAATCGTATTGGAAAACGATGCATCCCAGTACTTCGCGAGCCGTCTTTGGGGCCGGTTTTTGGTATAAAGGGAGGCGCGACCGGAGGTGGGTATTCTCAAGTACTTCCTATGGAAGACATCAATCTCCATTTCACTGGTGACTTTGCCGCAATAGAAAAAGCGCACAATTTGTTAGCTGCCATTATCGCTAATCGTATTCACTACAGGAATTCCCAACCCGATATTGATCCTCGAACGGTTTTGTGGAAGCGGGTTACCGATATGAATGACCGTGCGCTGCGGCGTATTGTTACGGGGCTTGGGGGGATGGCGTATGGAATCCCACGGGAAACCGGTTTCGACATTACAGCAGCTTCAGAATTGATGGCCATTTTATGCCTTTCTGATGACCTCGAAGATTTAAAACACAGACTCGGAAATATCTTTATTGGCTTCACGTATGATAAGCAGCCTGTTTTTGCTCGTGATTTGAATGTTATCGGGGCAATGGCCGCTTTATTGAAAGATACCATCAAACCGAACTTAGTTCAGACTATTGAAGGAACTCCCGCTTTAATTCACGGTGGACCGTTTGCCAATATCGCCCAAGGAACCAATTCAGTAATTGCAACCCGAATGGGACTTTCATTGGCTGATTATGTGGTAACCGAAGCCGGTTTTGGTTTTGATTTGGGAGCCGAAAAGTTTTTTGATATCAAGTGTAGAAGCGCCGGACTTTCGCCGAATGCCGTAGTCTTAATTGCAACCATTCGTGCCCTGAAATATCATGGGGGTGCACCGTTGAACGAGCTTCACATTCCGGATCCGGATCGGGTTCGCAAAGGACTCCCCAATCTTGAAAAACATCTCGAAAACATCTATCACTTTAAAGTTCCGGCAGTTGTTGCTATCAACCGTTTTCCCGGAGATACGGATGAAGAGCTGAATGCCATTAAAGTACACTGTCAGTGTGGGGATATAAAAGTGTATGAAACGAATGTGTGGTCAGAGGGTGGTGGTGGAGCCATCAGGCTTGCGGAGGCGGTAGCTAAACTCGCCGATGCAAATGATAAGCCTTTTATTCCACTCTATCCCTTAGAAAGTACCGTTCAGGAAAAAGTGGAAATCATTTCGCGGAAAATTTATGGCGCCAGTGCAATAGATTACACTTCACAAGCAAAAAAAGACCTCAAAAAGATAGAAACACTCGGTTTGCAACATCTTCCGGTGTGTATCGCAAAAACACAAAAATCCTTGAGCGATAATCCCGATCTTTTAGGGCGCCCCAAAGATTTCATAGTTACCATTCGGGAAATCGAAATCGCATCCGGTGCAGGTTTCCTCATTCCGATTACCGGAGATATTATGAGGATGCCCGGACTTCCGTCAAACCCTGCCGCTGAGAAAATTGACATCGATAAAGATGGAAATATTTCCGGGTTATTCTAAATCATACAAAAACAAAAGCAACGCTAAAAGGTTTGACGTTGCTTTTTACTTTTCAAAAACGGAATTACCGACAGCCTATTAGAATTGGAACTGCATGCGAGTGGAGATTCCAAACTGTGCGTCTTCACCTTTCATAAACATACCAAGAGCATTCACTTGAAAGCTGATAAGACGAGATGCCTGATGATTCCAACCTAGCGTAATGAGTTCAGAGGTGTTGTCAGTTACATCATAACTAATATGATCCCAGCGAGCTAAAAGAGCGTTCTTAGAATCTAAATTCATCCCCAAAGTTCCGTAAAAACCAAGAATGGTTTCATCGGTATTTCCTAATTCAACGGCTTCGAACTGTGTGGTAAGAAGTTCAAATTTACTAAAGAATTTATCACCGCTATACTCAATAAATCCACCAACAAGGGTTCTATTTCCTGTTGAAGTAAGCCCGCTATTACCAACACGTATGTCTCTCGATTGATCATACGCTCCGTTGAAACCAAGCATAAGTTTATCCCCATCCAAATCGAATGTGTAAGCCAATCTTGCGGTGTATAAGAAGCGATTATCATTTTGCCGGGTGAGGCCGGTGCCGTTGTACATTCCGAGACGGTAGTTTAAGCCGTCTGATTGCCCAAGAAAAGTGACCCCAATTTCACGAGCATTCATCATGGTTCCCACTTGTCTCGCTCTTCTCATGAAATCAGTGTCGCCCGGGGATGGATCCAAATCACGGCTCAAAAATGGTTTGAAAGCACCAGCAACCACACGATGATTCCGATTAAAACGATATCCTACCTGCGCATCAAGGATACTGACCTGATTACGGAACTCAAGTTGCATACGGTAAGTGAATTGATGATCGAGAGTGCCACGAAGATCGATACGCTGTGCACCAAGATCAAATTGACGGCCTCGATTGAAGTTGTCGTCTTTAAACGAGAAGTACGCTTCTGATTGCATCAAGATACCGACACTAAAGACATCTGATTTCAGTTTCTCGGTTAACGCATCAGCTAATGGCTCACTGTCCTGAGCAAAAAGTGAGGCTGTTGAAAGGATTAAAATGAAGGATAGAAGAAAGGTTTGTTTCAAATAATTCATAAATCTAAATATTGGTTTTGTAACTATGTTGTAATCAAGGTTGATTATGTTTTTGATTTAGCAAATACGATATGTATTCGCGTAATTTCGTCCCGACAAAATAAGGAAGATTCATCAAAATGTAGGGCGTTCCCTCAGGTGTTTTGTGGTGCTCAATACGGAACTCACCGGCATACATGCGGATGGCATAGGGATGCGGTGATTGATTCATAAACTGATGCAGAGAACGCAACGTGCCGGTTGGACCGGATTTTATCTCAATTGGAATTAACATACCCTCATGCGCTATCACCAAATCAACTTCTGCCTGCGACTGCTTTTTTTGCCTCACCCAAAAATTTGGTTTTTGGTAATTCAGCGTTTGAACAGAAATAATCTCCTGAGTGACTAAGTGTGGCGTCAGTTTCCCTTTGTAAGCTTGGCTCAAATCATCCATTTGTAACATTTTGGATTGAATGCCAAGGGCATGATTCACCAATCCGGTGTCTAAAAACTGTAATCGTGGTGATTTTTTTAAGTCGGGTTGTAAAGGAAATTCCGTCGAAGTTACCGGATAAATCAGTTGTATTACTTTTGCATCATCGAGGCTGCGGAAGGCCTCTCCGATTTCTCGTGAGCGATAATTTGAGTTTCCGAAGTTTTGAAAGGTGACACGCTCATCTAGATACGTTGGTGCCGTGCGCATGATATGTTTAATGACTTTTTTGTCAATATCATTGTTCGCGTATTTTTCAACATCATCCTGATAAGTACTCCAGATACTATCGTAAACTCTGGGCAAATTTAGCAATGATTGATCACGGACATACGTCTTAACAGCTTCCGGCATCCCACCCGTGATCGCATACGAATGAAAATGGCGAAAAAGCGTAGCATGTGCGATAGGGCGCAATGGGATTGTATTCAATTCCCGAAGCGCCTGTTCTTGCTTTGTCGCGGCCAGAAACTCCGCAAAATTCATCGGATATACATATCTGTACTCAACCCTCCCAACGGGAAATGAGCGAACATTCCCCAACGCAAACTCCAACAGTGAACCGGCCGCAATTACATGTAACTCAGGAAGTTCCTCATAAAAATATCGAAGCATGTGAATGGCTTTGGGCGATTCCTGAATTTCATCAATGAATAGAAGCGTGTTTTCCCAGTCCGGTTTTTTATTTTGATCGAGGAAGATGGCTTCACTCAGGCTTTTTACATCATTGTATGTATCGAAGTAGGTTTTATGAACAACCTTCTCCAAATTAAGATGTATGAACTGTGCATAACTTTTGGCCAAACTCTTAACGACAGTCGTTTTTCCAACCTGCCTTGCACCACGAAGGATTAACGGTTTCCGATCCGGAGCTTCTTTCCAGGCCAAAAGGTCTTTTTCAATATGCCGCTGAAAGTTTGAATCCATGCATTTGTAGGTTTTGGTAGGGCTGAAACATCTCAGCTTGTAACAAAGTCAGGGCAAATTTGCGGCTTTTTTGTAACAAAGTCAAACCATTTTTGGCTCAATCTTGTAACAAAGTCAACCCAATTATAAGCAATTCTTGTTACAAAGTCAGGGCAATTTGATTAATCTAAACGTAAAATCAATTACTTATGAAAAATCTATTTCCCGTTCAAATTCCCCCGAATCGCTCCCAACACCTCCATCGCGGCTGTTGGAATGTGCGTGCCGGGACCAAATACTGCGGCGACGCCCTCATTTCTCAGCCAATCGAAGTCTTTTGGTGGAATAACGCCTCCCGCAATTACAACGATGTCATCCGCATCTTGGGCTTTGAGTTGAGCAATCAGCTTTGGAATCAGCGTTTTGTGCCCGGCTGCCAGGCTCGAGACGCCGATTACATGCACATCGTTTTCTATCGCCATTTTTGCAGCTTCTTCCGGGGTGGAAAAAAGCGGCCCCACATCCACATCAAATCCGATATCGGCAAAGGCTGTAGCTACGACTTTGGCTCCTCTATCATGACCATCCTGCCCCATTTTTACGACTAAAATGCGCGGACGACGCCCTTCTTCTTCAGCAAATTGAGTTACAGTTTCCTTAATTTTTTGATAGTCAGCATTATCTGAATACATGTGGTCATAAACTCCTGAAATACTTTTGATCACGGCATTATGCCTTCCCCAAATATCTTCCAACGCCTTAGAAATTTCCCCTACCGTACAACGTGCCCGGGCCGCTTCCACGCTGACTTCCAACAAATTCATCGATTCATCTTTTGCCGCTACTCGAAGTTTCTCCAGTGCCTGAGCTACTTTTTCATCATCTCGGGTACTTTTTATCTGATTTAAGCGCTCAATTTGTTTTCTACGAACTTCGGTATTGTCAATATCAAGCACCTCGATATCATCTTCTTTGGCAAGCTTGTATTTATTTACGCCCACAATGGTCACATCCCCCTTGTCAATTCCCGCCTGTTTTATGGCTGCGGCCTCTTCAATACGAAGTTTTGGCATACCGCTTTCAATGGCCTTTGCCATGCCGCCGAGTTCATCAATCTCAAGAATAATTTCGCGAGCGCGATTAACCAAATCATCGGTTAGTGCCTCAATTACATACGAACCACCAAATGGATCAACGGTTTTGGTGATGTCGGTTTCTTCGCTGATGATAATTTGCGTATTTCGAGCAATCCGTGCTGCGGTATCGGTTGGCAGTGAAATGGCTTCATCATACGAGTTGGTGTGCAGGCTTTGTGTGCCCCCAAGTACCGCTGCCATGGCTTCAATGGTCGTACGCACAACGTTGTTCAGCGGATCCTGTGCCGTCAGGCTCCATCCGGAAGTCTGACAATGCGTACGAAGCATCAAGGATTTGTCGCTTTTAGGATTGAAACGCTCCTTCATCATTTCCGCCCAAAGTTTTCGGGCAGCTCTGAGTTTAGCGACTTCCATAAGGAAATTCATCCCAATTGCGAAAAAGAACGAAAGTCGTGGTGCGAAATCATCAACGTCTAAGCCGGTTGATTGTGCCGCTTTAACATACTCAAGTCCATCGGCAATCGTAAACGCAAGCTCCAACACGCTATTTGCGCCGGCCTCCTGCATGTGATATCCCGATATGGAAATGGAATTAAAACGTGGCATATTCTTCGATGTATATCCAATAATATCAGCAATTATCCGCATGGAAGGGAGCGGCGGATAGATATACGTATTGCGCACCATGAACTCTTTCAGGATATCGTTCTGGATGGTACCACTAAGTTTATCCTGACTCACCCCTTGTTCTTCTGCTGCCACAATATAGTTCGCTAAAACCGGCAAAACAGCTCCGTTCATGGTCATTGAAACGGACATTTTATCGAGTGGGATGCCATCAAACAAAATTTTCATATCCTCAACGGAATCAATGGCAACACCGGCTTTTCCCACATCACCTTCAACCCGGGGATGATCAGAATCGTACCCTCGGTGAGTAGCCAAATCGAACGCCACGCTAAGCCCCAACTGTCCGGCAGCCAATGCTTTTCGGTAAAAGGCGTTGGATTCTTCCGCAGTCGAAAAACCGGCATATTGGCGGATCGTCCATGGTCGTTGTGTGTACATGGTTGGGTATGGTCCACGCGTGAAAGGATACAGACCGGGATACGTTTCCTCTGCTTTAACATCATCTTTTGTGTAGAGAGGTTTAATTGGAATGCCCTCCGGACTCAAAAAAGTCAGAGAATCAATAGGAACACCCCTAAGACTTTTCTCGGCTATTTTTTTCCATTGATCATAGCCCGAAACACTTGATTGCTTTTCCATACATAGCTCAGATTAAAAATCGGATAGTAAACTCAGATTAATGGTAAGGTATGAAAAAAGCAGAAAATAGGGAATAAAATTGCGCATATTTATGAACACGATTCCACGGGAGGATTCAATCTATCAAGCACTTTGAAAGATTCAGGCCCATAGTGGAAAAGCAAATCAAGCACGCAGCATCCGGGTAGAAATGGTGCATGAGATTGTGCGTATTCCGGTAAAACTAGATGTGGTTCTATTTGATTGGGGATGCGTTTTCGATAGTAACGACTTCCCGGCTCAGTAAAGACGATTTTTGGAGATGTTTCCTCTAAAAATTGGTGTAACTCAGCTTCTGTGTAAATGATTTGTGGATGAATGTGCCACTCAAGATATCGGAATAAACGAGTGTGTAAATGTTGAACAGCATCAAACAAAAGCTCAAAGGAAGCGGCCTGTTGAAAATCGGCTTCGATTTCATCCGCATAAAAATCAAAGTAAGTGCTATGCTGATAGGAGTGCTTCAGAGAAAGCATGAATTTTGAAACCCAACCAACCGATGTATCTAACCGGACTTCATGGTAAAGCTTTTTTTTATCGGAAGGATGCACAGGCAAGGTCAGCCATCCAAGCCCTTCGCGAGTTCTGATGCATCCCCGATGAAAAGGACTTTTTCTTGAAAAGGATTCACCGGTGAAGTAGCAGCTAAAATCAGCATGTTTCAACAGGGAAAGATGCGTTAAATCAGGAAAGGCAGAAGGAATGAGGACAGTGGCTGTCACGACGAATCTACTCAGGCTGAAATTTGAGTTTTGACGTATAAATCAACCGGGGGATGCGCATTAAGTTGAAGCGTAAAGAGTTTGGCTGGAGGTAGATTTAAAAACACAAGTTTCTCATCAATGCAATGCTCCTTAACCAAGCTTTTTTCATATTTGCATCTGAATTGATTGAAATTGAGATATTTGTAGTAAGCAATTTTTCCACCAATTCTACACACATTCACTTTTTTGCGCCAAATATTTTCTGAAATTTGCTCCGGTATGGTTTCGTAAGGAATGCTCGAAAAAATATAGTCATACGGTGCAGGTGGTTGGAACTCAATGAAATCGCCATAATGTACTTTTATATTCTGGGAAGTATATTTCCGGCGTAGTAATCGAGTGAAATGTGGGTTTAACTCCACTAAATCAAGTTGATCATCCGGTCTTATACTTGAAACAATGGCTTTTGTAAGAGTTCCTGTGCCGGGACCAATTTCAAGGATTCGTAGCGGTTTGTTTTGCGCGACAATCTCTTCACGAAGAATTTCCGTAATATCATCAGCTAAAAACCGTGAACTTGGTGCGATGGCTCCGGTCTTCTTCAAATCCCTTAAAAACAGAAAAATTGGGTTCAAAGCTGAGATTTTAGTGTTGATTTTATTCTCTTTAAGAGATTTCTACAATGTAACTGCACAGGAATATAAGTAACTCAAGCGAACACAGCTACAAAAAAATGTGAAAAGCATGTTTTCATCTTGGTTGTTTTCAAATCAAGGACGTTTCACCTCCACTTGTCTTCCGTTGGTTCTCGCAAATACAGACTCGTCGTACATGGCATACGCGCTCACAGGCGGCAAATAAAAACTTCCTGCAAAAGAAGCATTCATTCTATTTCGGAAAATCTTTGTCTCACCAGGGTTCAAATTGAAATATGTCATAATTCTGTCATCTCGAATATCTTGATAACTGAATGGGGATGGAGCCTGTTCAAAGCGATCATCCTGAAGTAAATTCCCCTGAATCTCCCAGCCTGATGGCACGATTTGGACGAGTGCCATTTCGGAGTAACGCTCAAGAACGCCCGGATGTGTTACACTCACCTCTGAGATGATATCCGTACCATGAATAAGTTGGTTGGGCTCCATTTCGGTTCCATCTAGTGCGAAATAGCGTACTTCAATGCGTAAATTAGAAGAAGCTGCAAATTCATTTTGAGTTGCAGGAATACCTTGGACAATCACTCGAGCATGCACTTCTCCGGAACCATCGTTTGAGACCTTAAGAGCGTTATTACTCGGCTCTAATGGTATTGAGGCTATTGGTAGGGATGACCGAACCGTACCACGATCAGACCCGTATTCAAAAGATGATACGAGTTCTTCCGAAAGTTGTATTCCTGAGAGATAAGCCCCCATAGCAATCAAAGCAAAAGCGGTCCCCTGTGTACTTAGCCACTCTGATGATGAAATACGATTCGAAATTGTACGCGCAAGTGTGGTTGCCTCATCACGACGATTCATCAAACTTAAGGATTCTAAAATAATAGCTTGATCTCTAAGCGTTGAACCAAATGTATTTCCAAACTCGCGAAATTGTTGTACTGTTACGCCGGCTTGTCGGGTTATATGAACAGCAGCTTCCGGCTGTCCGGCAAGCTGATATGCGGCAGCCAACTGCCAACGTACTGTATTGGCGAGACCTTGTTGTTCTCTAAGCCTGTTCATCGCTCCAAGCTCCGGTGTTCCATTGAGCGCCAATGCATACAAGCGATAGCTCTGAATCAGCAAATCATCTTGCTGTTGAGATATGCGCCAACTCAGAGCTTTAGCTCGGATAGATGTTACAAGTGACGATTTCATGACACCAGAAACATGATACCCCTTTCGTTCAGCTTCAATGAGGAAATGAAGAGCGTAAATGTTACTCCAATCATTAACCTCACGACGTCCGGGCCAATAGGCTAGGCTTCCATCCGGGATTTGGTAGGTTTGAATCTCCCGAATTACCTGTGTAACATGCTGCTGAATTCGACTCGACTGCGCTTCACTTAGTTCAGTAAAATCAGATAAATAAAGCTGAGGAAAAACCGAAGAAATAATTTGTTCTAAACATCCGTGTGGATAGTCGATTAAAAAACGAAGCCTTCGATCCAAATCTAAAGGCGCTATCGTACTGAGCTCAAGCGTGACCGCGTTACTTCCTTCAATTCCCGGAAGCTCAGGGCGCAGTTCCCAGGTTGTTCCAGCTTGAATAATCTGATTATGCAACAGTGTAACCGGCGGATTAGGATTGCGCACCATGATTTGGGTTGTATCTTCCGCCCTTTTGTTGCCGGATGCAGCCCTTACCTTGATAGAGGCTTCTCCAATGCTTTCTTTTACCTGAACACGGAAGAATGTAGTTGCTTGCCCATTTGCTGATAATCGAAGCGTTTTTTGAGCAGACTCCAACAATGTGATTCGCTCACTCACTTCAAGGTTAACCGCTATGTTTCCACTTGTTTCTGCGCCCGTAAATACGGTGACGGGAATATCAAGGATTTCACCAGGACCTAAAACGCGAGGTAGCGTTGAAAGCACCATTAATTCTTGTCTCACATTCACATGTTTTTCAGCGGAACCATACGAACCATCTCGAGCTGCAATTACCATAACCCGCAACCTGCCGACATAATTTGGGATCTCAACGTCGTGTGTTTGTGTTGCTCCGGCAGGCAGATGGTATGGTCCCGAGAAATGTACAACAGGACGAAACCGTGTAAATTCAGCATCTTGAGCAGAATCAGTCGCATCCATATCTCCACCTACAGCCAAAATTCGACTCATATTTCCGGTGAATGGTCCGGCAACTAAGTCGAACATATCCCAGGTTTTTATTCCAAGAGCTTCCCGTGCAAAAAAGTGTCCGTGAGGGTTGGGAGTTCTAAAATTGGTGAGACTCAATAATCCCTCATCTACAACAGCTAACGTGTAACTCATTCCACGTCTGTTTTCTTCTCTTACTTGAACGCGCAACGTGCTATTCGGTTCAATTTCAGAAGGAGTCGTGATAAATGGTGACAAAAAGGTGTCCCTATCTTCAACCATTAACGGAATTACCCCATACATTCGGATAGGCAAATCATTTTGTATTGAAGCCTGAGGTTGAATCAACATTACATGTGCATACACATTTGGACTCATCTCAGAAGTCAAATGTATATCAACAGTGTTCTCGCCAGCCTTTGTATTCACCCAAAAAGTTTTTAATACAGACGTTCCGGACTCTAAACTGACCAACGCTCTTGAAGAATCGGCACCCGGAAATGTTATCCGAGCGGTTTCACCTTTTTGATAGGTTTGTTTGTCTGATTTCAAACTAAGTCGAGCAGGGCCAACGGCATTGTTATCATCATCAGACCAAGAGTAGCCCACAAATGCGAGTTGACTCGCACTATGTCCGGTTGCAGGATTTGTAACCTTGACAAGGATCCGCCCAAACATTTCACCGGTATTGATGTTCACAGAAGCTCTTCCTTGTCGATCAGTAGAAACGACATTTCGTTGAACCGGTTCGATGTACTCAGATGAAAAATACATCCCAAGTCCTTGACCGGGTTGTTGCCACCACCATCTCCATCCCAATTCATAAACAGTCACTTCCAAATTCTTTGCTTGTAGTGGACTTCCATCTTCGTTAACACTTACAAGTTGTATAGAATAGCTTGTATTTGGGGATAGTCCTCCGGTGAGTGGGTTTGCCTCAGGAAGCTTCAAGCCGACAAATCCTGAATAAGGGAGGTAATCGAAAGTTTGGGTTCTAAAGCTGTAATTTCCTGCATTTTCAAAAACTCGAGTAACTAACGTACCTCTAAGTTTAGCAGGAGCTTGTTGAAGTTGAGGAAGGATATACTGAAATCTCGTTGAACCGATTGCATCTAATTTCCCATCAATAATCTTGATTTCATCAAAGGAGAAGGATTGAGAAATGTCATTAAACCAGTAATCAGGAAGTGATGGAAAGTGTAATTGTCGTGGAGTAAATGACAACGAAATATCAGTATTTAGCAATGAAGCCGGTGCTCCGTGAAGCCATGCTACATTCATATCACCGGTTAAACGACGGTTTCGTTGGCTATAAAGCTCACGATCAAGCGAAAGTTGGATGTCAAGTCGATTAGGTCGAATGGTCTCGATTCTGAGTGATCTTGAGAAAGATGTCCCTCCGGCATGAGCGGTAACAGACCACAGGCCCGTGGGGCTACTTTGTTCCGTTTTTGTTCGGAAAACATAAAAGCCATTATTATTTCCGGCAACGGTTTTTCGTTGCACAAGCTGTCCAAACGGATTCCTAAGCTCGAAATGAACGGGATGACTTGCCGGAAGTCGATCTTCAATATCTTCAAGGATAAGCGAAACAAACAATGAATCCCCCGGACGCCAAACGCCACGCTCACCATAGAGAAAGCCTTTTAATCCTCGTTGAACTTCACTTCCCGATACATCAAACGTACTCAAAGATAATGAGCGCCCACTCTCGAGGCGCAGATATCCTTTGTTTTTCCCATCATTTGCAACGACTAAGAATGGCTCCCGCTCAAGATTAAATTGCGCATGACCATCACGATTTGTCTGCTTCTTTTCGATTAGCTGATGTTGAAAATCATAAACAGCTACATCGACATTTCGTTGTGATGAAACATAGCTTAAGTCGGTAATGAAAATATCATACGCATGATTATCGTTGCCTTTTGCAATGATTCCCAAATTGGACGCCAACAGATTACGCGTGACCCATCTATCGCGCGAGTAGAATGTATTGGCACAAGGATTTTCTCTTTCCCTCCAATTGTAATCAGGATGCCACCAAAAGTACTCATAATTATCCCACCAAGTTTGTTCATCTTCCGGGCTTAGTAGCCAATGATCCGTTTCGAGACCGGCAAAACTGGCCGGTGCAGTTTCTCCCGGACAAACCATTGCTCGGTGATGTGGACGAAAGCCAATTGTTACAGAATAAATTGCTCCTGGCTCAGCCGTTACGAACTCCTTCAAATCAAGAGCAAATGAAGACCACTGATTTGGATTAAACGTACCCAAACTGGAAAGCGCAATAGTACGTTGCGCAATTGGCTGACCAACTCTTCTCATTTCATTCTGATCAGAAAGCGAACTTGTTTGAAGAAATTGAGGAATATTATTTTCAAAAATCCGAATAACTTGAACATCCACTGCTCCCAGACCAATTGACTCGAAAGGTACAAGCATTGAACCGGACGACGGAATGATGACACCCCTGCCGGCAAGTCGTAATTCAGGTCGTATTTGACGCAGTTGCACATCAAGTTCAATTGGTTCACTGAGGCGAAGACCACCTGAGTTACGAAGTGACTGATCTATGAAAAGTTTCTGTTGTGAAGACTCAGCATCAGAAAAGAAAATACGAATGCGATTTCCCTGTACTAATGTATGTAGCTGATCTTGATCTCCAAGCCGAATTATACCATTTAAATTTTGACGGACTTCAAGATTGTCAGAAAAAATTAGCTCAATGTGTGGATTCTGAGAATAATGAACCTGCCAATGAATTAGAGAAAATGTACTTTTAGGAGGAATGGGGATGGATTTTTTACCCGTTGTTCGAGAACCTATTGCATTACCACTCCAATTTAGATCAACCGATGTTGCAAATTCAGCTCTGCTTACATTTTTGATTTCAAATGGAAAAGCTCGTTTGCTACTACTCTCAGGCCATGATATTTGAGCAATTCTGCCGTCAAGTCGCGCTTGTAATGTTCGTTGAATAGTTGTCAAGTCTGAAGCATCAGCTGTTAAAACAGTTCCTTTCAACGTATATTCGTTTTGCTGTGACAAAATAATGTCATCAATGGTCAAGTCAAGTTCCTGATGCATCACTGTAACGCCAAAAGAAACCTCGCGAAGCGTATTAGGCACGTCGTAAATATCCCCCAAACGAAGATAAGCCGTATGACGATCTCCGGCAGTTAGGGGTCTGTTAGGCGTAAAAACTAATGTTCGATCATCCAGCCATTTCTCAGATCCTCTAACAGTTGGTTCTAATCGGATTAGATTTGTTCTTCGGTCAGTTGTTTGAGGTGGTGCTGTAAACACTATTCGGATATCACTTTGGGCACTTATCACTCCAGAGGTATGTGAAGTGATGAATGAGTTAGCATTTGAAATTGACGGTTGTGTCAATTTATTGTCACTCTTTCCACAAGATAAAAAACTGATGGCTACAAAGAAAAGAATTGGAATTATGATGATACGTGTGCACATAATGGACAAATTGGATGAACTGGGGGCAATTACCGAAGTTAGCAAAAAAGAAATCAACAGCATAAGGCAGTTTTTCAAATAGTAATTTCAGCATAATGTAGCCTTACATTTTCCTTATCTTTGAATCAACTTTTTATTTGAAAATATTTGGTCAAAGAAATAAAACTATGGTTGATTACGAATTAAAAGACATCAGAACAGACATTATTGAAGCTTGTCAGCATGTACCGGTTGTGGTTGATTTTTGGGCGGAGTGGTGTGGTCCCTGTAAAGCACTGGGTCCGGTACTTGAAAAGTTAGCCGCGCAAGCTAACGGGAAATGGAAATTTGTTAAAGTGGATGTAGAGAATCCACAAAATCAATCTTTAGCATCTCAATTTCAGATAAGAAGCATTCCAGCCGTTAGAATGATTTATCAAGGTAAACTAATTGCACATTTTGATGGTGCTTTGCCGGAGGCACAAGTAAAAAAATGGTTAGCCGATAATCTACCGGCATCAGAAGAGGAAGAGCCGGAAGGCGTTCAGGTTGATGATTTAATTGAAGCAGGAAATAGAGCAGCAGCACTTGAATTAGCCAAGCAAGACTATAACAATGATAAGGATAATGATGAACTTAAAGTGCAATTAGCCTTTTTGTTGCTCCCAACAGATTATGATACTGCTGAAAAGCTTATCAACTCTGTTAAAGAAGCAGGTAAATACGAAATTGAACGAGAAGCTCTTAACACTCTTAAGCGACTCACTCAAATTGTTGATGGTAGCATTTCTGTTGATTCCGATAAAGCTGATTTAAAGACGAAATATATTGCCGGATGTAAGGCCATATTAACCGAAGATTTTGAACTTGCCGCCGATACACTCATTCAAATTATTATGATTAACAGAAGCTTAGATGAGGATGGCGCACGAAAGGCGTGTGTTGCGCTATTTAAAATCTTAGGTGAGAAGCATCCTGTAACAAAAAAATTTAGAAGGCGCTTCTCAATGGCACTTTATTGATCGAAAAAACTGTTAGAAGATAAGGGGTTACGCCTTTTCTTCTTTGCGTTCTGTTCTTAGGCTTCCATCTTTTACGGCATCATGCAACTGACCGTTCTTTATCCACGCACGACCGCCATCAAAACGGAGTCTGCGTCTGTTCTTGTAAACCATTGCTTTTTTATGAAGATCGGGCAAATTAGTTTTCATAATGGATAGCGTTATTGAAAGTTATGTACAGGTTATTCACAAAATGTGAACGGTTGATTTTTTATTTATTGAATAATACGAAATCTTGCTTTATATTTGGAAGCTAATAACAAAAACATTTTTATCCGAGTTTATTATGTTCGCAGTTGTTCAATTTGGCGGTCATCAATATAAAGTAAGAGAAAACGATACTATTTTCGTAGATCGTCTTGCACAAGATGCTGATGCGTCAGTCACCAGCGACCGTGTTCTATTGGTTGCAAACGGTGATGAAGTTAAAGTAGGGACTCCAGTAGTCGAGAGCGCATCCGTAGAAGCTACGGTTGTTAGCCATCTTAAAGGTGACAAAGTGATCGTTTTCAAAAAGAAGCGTCGTAAAGGCTATCAGAAAAGCAACGGTCACCGTCAGCACCTTACCCAATTGAAAATCGAAAAAATCACCGTTTAACCCATAGGTAACTAAAAATGGCACATAAGAAAGGTCAAGGATCCTCAAGAAACGGCCGTGATTCTGAAGGTAGACGGCTTGGCATCAAGAAATTTGGTGGTCAGTATGTATTGGCCGGCAATATTATCGTGCGTCAGCGCGGAACAAAATTCCATCCAGGTGAGAATGTAGGTCTTGGCAAAGACCATACGATTTTCGCAACTACTGATGGCGTTGTTTCTTTCCGCACATCTAAAGATGACAGAAAATACGTTTCAGTAGAAGCTAACTAAGGCTTTTAGATTTTCTGCTTAATTTTAAAAGCCCCGATGTTTTTTCATCGGGGCTTTCTTATTTTCAGTCCTATGAGAAACATCAAAATACCGGGTCTAACCCAAACAACTTCAATAAATACACTTTTCTGCATTGGCAGAAACTATGCAGAACATGCCAAGGAACTAAACAATCCGGTTCCCGAGTTGCCAGTCGTATTTACCAAACCGATTAACACCGTAATTTATGACGGAGGGGAGATTCTTATCCCCAGTTCATTAACACAAGATGTGCATCACGAAGTAGAAATGGTCGTTGCTATTGGGAAATATGGGAAGAATATTCCTGTAGATGAAGCTATGAACTATGTTTTGGGATATGGAGTCGGTATTGATGTAACTGCACGTGACGTACAAAGTGTACTAAAGTCAAAAGCTCATCCATGGACGCTAGCTAAGGGCATGGATACCTTTGCCCCTATCGGAAACTTTATAGATAAAGAATCAGTCGATAATCCCGATAATCTTGATATCGTATTGAAAATAAATGGAGAAGTAAGGCAAAAAGGCACTACTTCGGACATGATTTTTAGTGTTTCAGCTTTAATATCTTTTTTATCTCAGTATTGCGCTTTAAATAAAGGAGACTTAATATTCACAGGTACCCCTGCCGGTGTAGGAAAGCTAAATCATGGAGATATCATCACAGCAGACCTAGGAAACGGGTTATCCCGACTCGAAGTATCCGTCAGAGCATACTAAATAACATCTGCTAACAATTTTATCACAATACAGGCTATGCTTCTTTTAGCGTTGCTTACGCTCGTACTTGCTCAGGATACGGTTTATGTACATCATGAAAACCGCGTTCATTTTCTAGATAACAATGTAGAATTTTTATGGCCAACTAATGCAAGTGATTACATGTCAGCTACTTTCGCTGAAACCAGATCAGCACATTTTCATGCGGCTGTTGATATCGGTACATGGGGAAGGGAAGGTTTTGATGTGTATGCTGCGCGCGATGGTTTACTGTATAGAGTCGGAATAAGTCCGCACGGCTATGGAAATGTTATCTATCTGAAACATGATGACGGAAGTTTTACGGTTTATGCACATCTGCAAGATTTTAATCCTCAAATTCGGGCTGTAGTTGACTCTATTCGCTTCCAAAACTACGAGCATTCGTTCGATAAAATACTGGCAGACAAACAAATACATTTTTCACGTGGAGAAATTATAGGAAGAACCGGTTCAACGGGAATTGGTCCGCCTCATCTCCATTTTGAGATACGTTCTCCCGACAATCAAGCCATTAATCCAAAACTTGCCGGAGTGCATATCGCCGATTCGGTTCCTCCAATAATTACGGCAATTGCTTTAGAACCGATAAGCATGGATGCGAGTGTGAATGGGAATAAAGAAATCTTTGTGAGAAGAACTGAACGTGTAGGCAATCGATTTGATTTCGGTACCATTGATGTTACGGGGATTACCGGATTGTCTGTATTAGCAAGTGACCGATCAGATAATGGTAGAAATGTTTATGCCGTTTATGAACTACGATTGGAAGTTAACGGTGAATTATTTTTTGTGAGCAGAGCAGATAGTTTTCCTATGGAATCAGGAAGGAAAATGCTTATTGACAGAGTTTTTCCGCTCCTTCAACAAGGAAGAGGCGGTTTTCAAAGAATGTATCGTCACGATGGTAATAGATTATCATTTTATAGAGAATCCCCTGGGAATGGTCATATGAAACTACCCGTAGGAATCCATGCCATTAAAATAACAGCTAAAGATTTTTATGGAAATCAAGCAATTGCAACCGGAAGTCTTAGAGTAGGTGAATTCCGGCACCATCAGCCTCCTGAAATTGATTGGAAACCCTCAAATCCAAGTTTACTTACAATTCAAAATGAAGATATCCCTCAATGGGCAAATCAATTTCATTGGAATAAACATTGGCTTTCGCCAAAGACGAGAACATTTAGGAATGTAAAGGTTCGTTCTATAGATCGGGTGGGATCTCCATTGTTGACCTATAGTTCCATTACACCACCACAGGGAGTTTTGTTGACAGGAGAAACAATACTCATCCAAGCAGATGAGTTTAGTAAGCGAAGAATCTATCGTATTGATCCCGGTAAAGAGCGTACTATTGAATATCAAAGACAAGGGGTTAAGGCTACGTTTTTCAGAAATACAGTATTTGATACGTTATATGTTCACTTCGAAAAGAGAAACGGACGTTTAACCATATCACCTGACAACGAACCTCTAAGAGCCCCTTATGAAATCCGCATCATTTTGAATGATGAACAGGCTGAAGATATATCATTAGCCCTATACCATTATAATGAGCGCCGCCGCCGATTCGATTATATGGAATCTCGAGTTGAAGGTAATGTACTTATTGCTCGAACAAACCGATTTGGTTCATTTGAAATTAGAAGTGATCGTACGCCTCCGGCAGTAAGCCGACCTTCAATTTGGCAACGTAATATTGATGGGCAATGGTTCGCCAGTGTTCGAGCTGTAGATTTAGAATCAGGATTGGATTTTAACAGGGTTGAATTTCGGGTAAATGGATTAAGAGGAATTCCTGAATATGACCCATTTTCTGATGTGATTAGATTTCATCATACTGAATTCCGACCGGTACGGGGCGAAAACATTATTGAAATCATGGTGCCCGACCGAGCCGGAAATTCCAGCTCGCATCGGTTTGTGATAAATCGGTAACTAAACGTTATATGTAGGCAATACAGCTTATTTCAACCAAGCAATTTTTTGGAAGAGTTTTAACTGCAACCGTTTCTCTTGCCGGTGGATTACTTGGAAAGCAAGCACCATAAATTTCATTAACGGTGGCAAAGTCGCCCATATCTGCAAGGAAAATGGAGCTTTTTAGTACTTTTCCAAAAGATGAACCGGATGCCGTTAGTACAGCTTCGAGATTTGTCATGACTTGTTTCGCCTGAATTTCAACTGTATCGCCGGCCAATTGGTTTGTAACAGGATCTAAACCGATTTGTCCTGAACAGTAAAGGATTCCATTATATGCAACTGCTTGAGAGTAAGGACCTAAAGCCGCAGGGGCATTTTGTGTATGAATTATTTTTTGTGTCATAGTAAATTAAAATGAGAGTGGTTGATATAAACTCGAATCAATCCATGAATGCATTTCATGTTAAAGTACCTTATTTTAGCAATAGTATTTAAAACATGCGAATGAAATGATGCTTCCTAACGGAATCGACATATTGCAGTTAGGTTCTTCTATCGTTACATTTGTAGCACATGTAACCATTTTCTACCAAAAACTCTACTTATGAATTTTTCGAACATAAAACTCCTCATAATATCCATTCTAGCTGTTGTAATCCTTGCATCATGCGGTGGTGATCCGAATATTGAGTCTGCTAAACTTAATCTTCGTAACAACGATTTTGATGGCGTAATTCAATCTGCACGTCAGGCACTTCAGGAAAATCCCGAAAATGCATTGGCTTACTACTATATTGGTGTTGCCTATCTTGGAAAGAGTGAGCAAAAACCACTCAATCAACAGCGTGAAGACCTCGAAAATGCGCGTATTAACTTAGATCGTGCATCTCAACTTTTTGCCGCTCAGGGAATTACATCGAACGAAGCTCAAATGTCAAGAGATTTACTTGTAGCTCGTTGGCAAAACTTCTACGTTGACGCAGTCGATCCTTTAGATTTCGAAGGAGAAAATGACCCACGACAGATTGCTGCCTCAATTGATAACTTAAAAAATGCCATTGCTGTAGCTCCCGACTCTGTATTAAACTATGATGCTTTAGCTGAAGTCTATTTCCTAAATGAAGATGTAGAGAATGCTATTGCAACCATGCGTATAGCTATTGAAAAAGATCCAAATGTTGAAATGTTCCGCTATCAGCGAATGATTTATTTCTATGCAATAGCTGAAGATCAGGATGGAACTTTGGCGATGTTGAAAGAAGCAAGACAGCGTTTTCCTGAGGAAGCATTCTTTGCGCAAGAAATTGCTAACATTTATTTAAGACGCGGAGATTCTGAAACGGCTATTGCTGTGCTAATGGAGTTGATTGATCTCGATCCTGATAATGCAGAATACAGACTCGTTATTGGTTCTCAAATTTACCGTGAGTATGTTGAAATGAACCGTGAAGTGAATGAGCTTTATGACAAAATCTTTGAATTAAACGGTGAATTTCGCGAAGAAGCCAGAAAAGCGCGTCCAAATACAAGAAGAATTCAGGAAATAGAACGTGAAATTGAAGCAATTACTGCTCAAATCGTCCAAAAAAACGAAAGACAATTCGAAATAGCAGCTAGAGCAGAAGAGCATTTAATGATTTCTTTCGAGTTAGATCCTGATAATCCAAACACGACCTATATTTTAGGTGCAATCCACGAGAACAGAGGTCTTGCACTTTTAGATCAAAGAAATCTTATTGATGACATCAATCGTGCGAACGAACTTGAAAACGAAGCAAGAGCACATATTGTAAAAGCATTGCCTTTCTTTGAGCGTACAGCAGAACTTGAGGATGATCCGGAAAACTGGATGAAATTATTTCAAGTATATACTCGTCTTGGAATGACCGATGAAGCTGCTGATGCGATGCAAAGAGCCGGTCTTTAAGAATCAAGTAGAAGAAATAGAACATTTAAAATCAATTTATTCCTTAAAAAGTATATGAAATTTAACTTTGCCCGAATGGTTGTCTTTATGGCAACCTTCGGGTTTCTTTATTCCTGTGCCCCGGTAGATCATCTGCAGCAGGCTAAAAATCAAAAAGATAATCAGAGATTTTCTAATGCGCTCGAGTCTGCAAACCGAGCTGTAGAAAAAGAACCAACTAATGTAGAAGCGTTGGTTTTAAGAGCTGAAATTTTATCATCATTTGCAAGATCGCAACCATCGAATGAAAGAGCTGAACTCTATACAGACATGGTTAGAACCATAGAACGAACCATTGGATTAGCAAATGAGACGAATAATACCTCAATTGAACAACGAGCTGTTCAACTGAAATCAGCGGCCTTTAATCATGAGTATGAGTCGGCGCTGGTATTTCTCGATAAGCGCGTTTCTGAGGAGAATCCGGCAGGGATGTTACCTGCTATTCCACATTTAGAGAATGCCCGTATAATTCAACCCGGATACGAAGACATCTATGAATCGTTGGTTCATGTATATGCCTCAAATCAAGAATATGAACAGGCTATTTACATACTACTTGAAATTAGAGAGTCAACAGGGTTTGATATTCGCAGGCATGAACTGATGGGTTTTCTCTATTACCAAATTGAGGATTATGTGCGCGCTGTAGATCATTTACAATTTGCTTGGATGAACGGTAGAGGTACACCAAATTCAGGACGTGGTTTGGCGAATGCCTTCAAAAAACTAGAGGATTTCAGTAGTGAGCGCGAAGTGCTGGAGCAGCTTTCAGAAATTGAACCTGAAAATTTATATCATCAAATTGCTTTAGGTAAAAACCTGGCACAGGAGTTATCTGAGATTATCCTCACGTTAAAAAATGATGGAGTAACTCCATCGGTCAGAGAACAGGCAGAGCAACTTTTCTCAGACACAGAGCGGATCGAGTCTGTTTTCCTGAGTGCTGTTCAAATTGAGGAAGAACATATTCTGGCAAATCTCTCAGCCGGACTTTTCCTTCGAAATACAGCCTTTTTGTTAAAACAAGAAATGCCGTTTCTCAGGAGAGTATTAGCAGAAGATGAATTAACTGTGAAAACGGATGATTTACTATACAGAAGCTTAATTTACTTAGAAAGAGCCGTTGAGCTTGATCCTGATCAACCTCTGATTTGGGCTGCATTATGGCCGGTATATGATGTTTTGGACATGCCTGAACAGGCAAAAGATGCCAAACAAAGAAGCGAAAATTAAACAATTTAGATGAGGTCGAGCGAGAGAATACCTTCCGACCTCTTTTTTAATTGATACCCTTAGAAGGTTCAGTATTTCGTTTCAAAGTTTTGGTTTAAATCAATGCCTGACTTCTGTATTTTTAAACGCGCTCAAAAAGCGCTTTTCTTTTAAGCAACTTAATTATTTATGAAATTCAATTCCAAGGTAATCCATGCGGGGCAGCATCCTGAAGCGACATCGGGTGCCGTTATGCCACCGATTTTTCAAACCTCCACGTATGCTCAAGCTTCCCCGGGTGTACATCAGGGGCACGAGTATGCTCGTGTAACAAACCCCACTCGTTCTGCACTCGAAGCCCTTATTGCAGGATTAGAAGACGCCACCGATTGCGCGTGTTTTGCCAGTGGTTGTGCCGCTATGGATGCCATGATAAAAATGTTCCGTCCAGGTGATCATATCATTTCCTCAAATGATTTATATGGGGGAACTTACCGACTTTTCACTCAGGTGTTTCAGCCTTTTGGATTGAAGTTCTCGTTTGTGGATATGACTCGCTTGGAGCTGATTGAACAGGAAATAACCCCTCAAACAAAGCTGATTTGGATTGAAACGCCAACTAATCCATTGCTTAATATTGTGGATATAGCACGTGTAGCGGAATTGGCAAAAACTAAAGGAATTCTTACGGCTGTTGATAACACCTTTGCTTCCCCATATCTGCAACAACCCCTTAACTTGGGTGCTGATGCCGTAATCCATTCAACTACAAAATATCTGGGCGGACATTCCGATATCATTGGGGGAGCGATTGCAAGCTCGCATGAGAAAATCATAGAAAACGCTCGATTTCAGGTGAAATCTACAGGCGGAGTTCCGGGGCCGATGGATTGTTATCTCACCCTTCGAGGCATCAAAACGTTATCTGTAAGGATGGAGCGTTCATGCCAAAATACATCCCAAATTGCAACGTATCTCAAAGATCATCCCAAAGTTGCTTCAGTGAGATACCCGGGATTTGAAGATCACGAAGGGCATCACATCGCAAAAAAACAGATGAAAGATTTTGGGGGGATGGTTTCCTTCACCTTAAAAGATGATTCGGTTGACAAAGCGCATCAATTTATGAGTAACACTCGTTTATTTACGCTTGCCGAAAGTTTGGGAGGTGTAGAATCGTTGATTAGCCATCCTACAAGTATGACTCATGGTTCCATTCCACCGGATGTTCGAAGAAAAGCCGGCTTGCACGATTCCCTTATTCGACTTTCCGTAGGTATTGAGGATGTCGAAGATTTGATGCAGGATTTAGAACACGCTTTTAACGCTCTGTAAATGTGAACACTCAGAAAAAGGATACAAAATATGCATTCATGGTCACAATTGTGATTGGTGTTGCTGTATCCGGTTGTCTGAATCCATTTGCGCCCGGATTGGAGGAGGGAGACCCGATTGGTCAACTTCTTGGAGATCCATCCACAATTGAAGGATTTTTCGTCCGATTTCAGAACGCGTACCAATTACGAGATACCACATTATATGGACCGCTCATCCATCCCCAATTTGTATTCACTTTCCGGGATTACGACAACAATGTTGATATCAGCTGGTTTCGTCCGGAGGAAATGAGTAGTACATACAGGCTTTTCATTAACAGTCAGGATATTCGCATTCAGTGGAATAACATTATTTCCCAGGATATCAATGAGTTGAGAGACCGAGCGCAGGTAATCAGGCGTTTTGATCTCACGGTTATTTTAGATGCCGCGGATATCATCAGAACCGATGGCGCTGTTAATTTTGTGCTTTCTCGACCGGATTCAACAGAAAATTGGCAGTTAGTTTCCTGGAGGGATGAGTCTGATTTATGATTTTCACCAAAAAGTTCAAATAAAGTATTAAACCAACCTTAAAGCCATTATTATGAAAAACGTAGTTATTGTAGGCGCCGTTAGAACGCCAATTGGATCATTTGGAGGAAGTTTAGCCTCTTTTAGCGCTCCTGATTTGGGAGCCGCAGCTATTGCCGCTGTACTTAAGAAAACCGGAGTAAGCCCTGATGAAGTTCAGGAAGTAATTATGGGATGTGTACTCACCGCAGGTATAGGTCAAGCTCCCGCACGCCAAGCTGCTTTAAAAGCTGGGATTCATAATCGAGTTCCTTGTACTACGGTGAACAAAGTCTGTGCATCAGGAATGAAATCGGTGATGTATGCCGTAAATCAAATTAAAAGTGGTGAAGCGGATGTAATAATTGCCGGTGGTATGGAAAGTATGAGTAATGTACCTTATTACCTTCCGGCGCACAGAAACGGCTCAAAATTGGGTCATGCTCAGGCGCATGATGGTATCATTAAAGACGGGTTGTGGGATGTGTACAAAGATTACCACATGGGTAACGCCGGTGAAATTACTGCTCGCGAAATGAACATTACCCGTGAGGAACAAGATGATTTTGCCATTACTTCATATAAAAGAGCTCAGGAAGCTCAGAAAAATGGATGGTTCAACGATGAAATCACCCCGATAAAAATCAGAGACCGTAAAGGAAATGTTACTGAGGTTACTGAAGACGAAGAGGTTAGCCGTGTAAACTTCGATAAAATTCCATCCCTAAGACCGGTTTTTGAAAAAGAAGGAACCATTACAGCTGCTAATGCAAGCTCTATCAATGATGGTGCTGCGGCACTTTTGATTATGAGTGAGGAAAAAGCACAGGCACTCGGGCTCAAGCCTTTAGCAAAAATTACCGGACAGGCTAGTGCTGCAAAAGACCCGGAGTGGTTTACGACGGCTCCTGCAGATGCTATTCCACGCGCATTAAATCAAGCCGGTTTGAGCGCAGATCAGGTAGATTTGTATGAAATCAACGAAGCATTTTCAGTTGTTTCAATTGCAAATAACAGATTGCTCTCGTTAGATCCAAGCAAAGTAAACATTCATGGTGGTGCAGTAAGTATTGGTCACCCAATCGGTTGCTCCGGAGCACGAATTATTGTGACACTACTCCATGCTTTGAAAAGAACAGGTGGAAAAACCGGTTGCGCAGGAATTTGCAACGGTGGTGGCGGTGCATCTGCCTTAACTGTTGAAATGATATGATACAAAAAAACAATGTTCCGGTCATTTTGGTCGGAACATTGTTTAAAAGTTTGGGTTAAAGGTTAAAAATGCTTGCATTTAAAACACCACAGGTATATTTTGCAACATTCCAATCAACTGACTTCCCTAAAGAGCTATATTATTGCGAAACCGATACTGAATTATTTATCCAAAGAAAACAACCCGACATTATTTCGGGCTACTTTCGCAAACTGATTTAGAAAATTTGAGCTCTGCAATGCAAAAAAACATCCTTATTGCGGGTGTTGCTATCTTACTGATACTGGCATTTTTGCCTCAGGCTTTGGCCCAACACCTTCGAGTGGAACGTGAGACTCGAGACTTCGTGGATTATATATTCACTAATGATAGTCTGCGTATTGTTCCTCCTGAAATATTACTCGTGCCGTTTAACCAAGGTGAAGCCAGATACCGCTTGTTAGAACAAGATGTGGTTCGGGTTCATAATCCTGAAATGGCAGCCGCTTTTCGTGATGCAGATTCTGAAGAAATTATCCCCACTACAGAATCTTCACTTACATTTACGCATCAACCGTTTGAACATCGGAAGCAATGGAGAAGTAATGTTTCTCTAAATGTCGCCCGTAAAGATGTAAATCAACAAGGTTCTTTTCTTATTGCGCGAACGCTTCGAATAAGAGTATTTAAGGAACAGACATGGACAGAGCGTGCCGTTTCTGAAACCGGACTTCTGAATACTCCAACATCCCATCCCCTTGCTTCGGGAAATTGGTATCGTTTCCCGGTAACACGAAATGGAATCTATCGTTTAAACCGCGATTTTTTTGCAGCGCTGGGAATTAATGTGAATACTGTTGACCCTCGGAACATTCAGTTTTGGGGTACGGATGGTTTTGAGTTGCCCAAAGCAAATGCAGAAGCCCGACCGCAGTGGACGCAAATTCCCGTAGTGTTTGAAGGGCAAAATGATGGCTCGTTTGATGCCTCTGATTTTGTTCTCATTTACGCTAATGATGTGAATCAAGAGCATTTTAATGCTGAAACTCAAACTTGGTCGCATACAGTGCATAGTTACTCTGCTCAGAATTTTATCTACATCACGGTTGGAAATCAACCTGGAGCAAGACTTCAAACGTATCAAACAGGTGCAACACCGGTAGCCGATATTACCCGAATCTATGATTTCTTCTGGAAGGAAGAAGAACTTTTTAAGCCTGAAGCGCGTCTTCGTTCAGGCACCCATTGGTTTGGACAGCAATTTACCCCGGAGTTTTCAAACCAAGTAATTTTTCGTGACACTCTTGCCGGTATAGACCTTGCAGAGCCTATTCGGTTTGAAGCGCGCATGGGCGCACGCTCGCAGGCGCTTTCTTCATTCAGGTTTTTTAACGGGAATCAGGAATTTGGTTCTTTGAGTATAAATGGAATTCAGGAACTTACCGGAGATACCGGTCAATCTTCCCGATTTGGAAATATTACCCGTCAAGTTTCCGATGTTGTTGCACCGAATGGTATTCTCGAATTGAGAGCTGTTTTTGGCTTTAATGCAACTGAATCAAGAGGATGGGTCGATTTTATTCGTATCCGTGCTTGGAGATCATTACAGGCTAACAACGGTGTATTGCATTTCAGATCGGTAGATGGGGAAACATCCACCAATACCTTCCGTTATCGTCTAAATGGTTTTTCCTCCCGGCCTGTGGTGATGGATGTGACAGATCCCGTTAATCCAAGATTATTACAAGTTGATGGAAGCGGAAATCAATGGTCTGCTTTATACTATGCAACTCAAGGCAGAAGATTGGTAGCTCAAACGAGATTTTTAAACCCTCTACCCGGAGAAGCAGTAACGAATCAAAATCTGCACGGCATAAATTTTTACCCGGATTATATTATCGTAACTAATGAAAGGTTTCTCGATCCGGCACAAAGGTTAGCAGATTATCGCGCACAACGTAATGGATTGCGTCCGGTAATCGTTACCCAAAATCAAATTTTCCATGAATTCTCCGGTGGAGTTCCTGATCCTGTAGCCATTCGTGATTTCATTAGAATGCTTTGGCTGAGAGCTGGAACCAATGAAGATCGTTTACCAAAGTATGTACTGATGTTTGGTAATACTACGTTCGATTATAAAGGAATCCAAAATACTGCCCCAATCGAAAATTTAGTGTTCACATTTCAACATTACAGCGATGTGGATAACCTGCTTAGACAAGGCACTTATGGAAGTGATGATTTCTTTACATTCATGGGTGAAGATGAAGGGTCATGGTTGCGAACCGACAGGAATAACCGTTTAGATATGGGAATTGGTCGCTTGCCTGTGAAATCGGTTGCAGAAGCAAATATTATGGTTGAGAAAATCAAAACCTTTGAAGATCCTGAAAATTTAGGCGATTGGAGAACCATATTTACATTTACAGCTGATGACGCTATAAATGGACGCTCAAATGACAGAGATTTGCATACGTTCAATGCTGATGTTACCGCAGAAACGATCGATACAGATGCAACGGGTATCAGAGTTCGGAAAATTTATCAGTTTAGTTATCCGGTTGAAAATACCCCGGCGGGTCAACGTGTTCCTCAGGCAACAGAAGATTTCATTCAAGCCATCAACAACGGAACACTAACTATTCATTTTTCCGGTCATGGAAGTGAACAGCAACTTACCGCACAACGATTGTTTCAAAGTACAGATATTCCCCGATTAACAAATATCAATCGTCCGACTATTTTAGTTACGGCAACGTGTTCATTTGGTCGCTTCGATGACAATACAGAGGTTTCCGGCGCTGAGCGCATGATGTTACATGCAAATGGTGGTGCAGTGGCTTCAATGACCACCACCCGAGTAGTTTATACAGGAACAAGCCTTCAAGGAGATAATAATTTCGCACTACACGTTCAGCTGACGCGTGAAATGGTTCGAAAAAATGCCTTGGGTAGAAGTCTGTCATTAGGTGCCATTTTCATGAATGCTAAAAATGCGCATTTAGATATCACAAGCAATAACACCACAAGTGTGAACAACAGAAAGTTCGTCTTATTAGGAGACCCGGCTATGAATATCGGAATACCGGAAGGACGAATTGAAATTAACAGTATCAATGGAAATCAAAATTTGTCAGATACGAGATTACAAATTCGCGCATTAGATACAGTTCAGATTGAAGGTCGTGTGGTTGATGCAGATGGAAATACCAATACGTCATTTAATGGTATTGGAAATGTAAGAGTATTTGATGCTAGAAGACTTGAGATGCTTCCTAATCCACAGCAAAACTGCTGGCTACTAGAGAATTGTGGTTTTTTTGTGCAGAATGATGTTTTGTTTAACGGTAGAGTGAGCATCACAAACGGAACATTCAGTTCTGAATTTATTGTGCCTAAAGATATTGCTTACTCAGATTCCTCTGCACGAATTCACGTGTATGCGATTAACTCAAGCACTTCTGATGCAGCCGGTTCTTTCTCGAACTTTTTCCTGAACGGAACAAACCCGGATGCAGAAAATGTTTTTGAAGGACCTCGTCTTGATGTTTATATCAATGATGATACGTTTGTAAACGGTTCTCTAGTAAATCGTAATCCGAATTTGATTGTAGATATTGAAAGTGATGCAGGTGTTAACATAACCGGTGCCGGTGTTGGTCATGAAGCACTTGCAATCCTCAGAAATGAGGCAAATCCGGGAATGGAGCGAACATTTATTCTAAACGACTTCTATACAAGTGAACTCGATAATTTCAGAAGGGGTCAAATTAGTTTTCCTATTCCTAATCTTGAAGATGGTTCCTATTCGTTAACGGTAAGGGCTTGGGATGTCTTCAACAATGTTGGTGAACAAGAAATTTTCTTTAATGTTTCGGGAGGGGAGTCACTCACACTGAGAAATGTGTTTAACTATCCTAACCCAATGCACAACTTTACGCGCTTTGCGTTCGAGCATAACATGAGACAAGGTCAGCCTTATGATGTATTTATTCGTATCTTTACACTTAGTGGCAGACCGGTTGCTCAAATTAGACGCAGTGACATCGCAAATGGCAATCTCACCATGATTGAATGGAATGGCCGTGACGATGATAATAACCGACTTGCAGCCGGCACCTATCTCTATCATATCAGGGTTAGAACAGAAGGAGCCGATGGCAGACAAACGGTAGAAAAAATTGAAAGACTCGTTATCATACGATAACCAAACCATTATCTAAGCTACACAAATCACGAAATAACACAGACATGAACCGATTCATAAAAAATACAGCTGTCCTTTTGGGTATTACCCTATTCAGTGTTTCAGCTTCTTTTGCGCAGGTGGGGATTACATCCGTTCCTTTCCTTCAGATTGAACCTGATTCTCGTGCTCCGGGCATGGGGAATGCAGGTGTTGCTATTGCAGATAATGCTGCCGCTGTGTTCTGGAATCCTGCCGGGCTTGCTTTTCAGGAAAAAGGGACTCAAATTGCCTTTACACACGCTAACTGGCTGCCTAATTTCAATACAGATCTTTTCTATGACTATTTGGTTGGGCGCACCCATATTGATGGAATCGGTACTATTGGTGGTCATATCACCTATCTTAATCTCGGTGAGCAACAGCGTACAAGTGAAACCGGTCAGCTTTTGGGAACATTCAACAGTTATGAGCTAGCTGCCGGCTTAAGTTATGCGTATCGTCTGAACGAAAACTGGGCGCTTGGAACCGGATTTCGCTTCATTTACAGTCGTTTAACACCTAATATTGACGTAAGTGGTCAGACCGCTAAAGCCGGTACAAGTGTGGGTATTGATCTTGCCACAATGTATAAGTCAAATACTTTTAATCTGTTTGACAGAGATGCCCGCTTTAGTTTTGGTGCCAACTTATCAAACATAGGACCTGCAATTCAGTACACTGATGATGCTCAAAGAGATCCAATCCCTACCCTATTAAGAGCCGGTGTTGCTCTTGATTTGAATCTTGATGACGAAGGTTTCAATACCTTAACCTTTGCAGCTGATGTTTCAAAAATTATGGCACGTAATGATACGGCCGGTCGCGCGATGGGTGTGCTTGAAGCACTCTACCGCTCCTGGGATACCTATACCCGTTTTGACGGTCAGGAATTTGTGGAAGTTCCTCTTGTAGAGCAGTTCATGTACGGAGTCGGACTCGAATATTGGTACGCGCGTCAGTTTGCCATCCGTATGGGATATTTTTATGAAGCACCTAATAATGGGGATCGTCAGTTCCTAACATTCGGTGCCGGTCTCAGATATAACATTTTCGGGGTTGACTTTAGCTACCTCTATACAATAAAAGAGGATTCCCCCTTGGCAAATACCATCCGAATATCTGTTTTGGTAGATTTTTAGCCTGAGATTATCTTCTTTTGAACCCTTTGTTCATGCTAAATATTTTTAATAAAAACAGAAGGATATCATGTATTGGTGTTCTTCTGTTTTTTATCTTTCAATCATCTTACGGACAGCCCACCATTAAACCGGATTTTTTCGATCTGGATGCTCCTTTACAACAACCTATTACAGAGGGAGTCGTTCATGTTGTAGCGGTTATGGTAGAATTTCAGCCCGACGATAACAGATTTACTTCCGGTAACGGAACCTTTGATTTAGATTATCTCAACAGAGATGATATTATTATTGGTCCGCTTCCACATGATCGCGCCTATTTTGAAGCACATCTTGAATTTGCTAGAAACTACTTTTCAGCCGCTTCTCGTGGAAAAGTGGACTTACAGTACACTGTGCTCCCTCAAGTGTTTCGCTTACCCAACGAAATGAAGGATTATTCTCCTACAGGCCCTGATAATTCACAAAATTTCAAGCTTGGAAATCTGGCAAGAGACACATGGCAGTTAGTGGCACAGTCGAATCTGCCGGATCTTTCGCATCTTGACCCTGATAAAACCCTATTCATCATTTTTCATGCCGGTGCCGGTCGTGATATTGAACTTGTAGGTACTACCTTAGATAACACCCCACAAGATATTCCGTCTGTTTTTTTAAGCAAAGATGCAATTTCAAGATTAACGAATAATCCTTCCTTTGATGGATTTCCGCTTGGGGATATCAGAGTAACCAATAGCGCCATCCTTCCACAAACACAATCGCGCCGAGGCGAAGATGTAACCGGAACAGAGTTTGTGCTTCAGCTATCTATCAATGGTATTTTAACGGCAAATATTGGCAGTTTTTTGGGGATTCCTGATTTGTTTAATACCTCAACCGGTGCTTCCGGTATCGGACGCTTTGGTTTAATGGATGGTGCCGGAATTTTCTCCTACTTCGGACTTTTCCCTCCTCTTCCGTCTGCTTGGGAGCGGTATTATATGGGGTGGGACACTCCCTTTGAAATCTCCCTTGATGATACACAACCCATCACGTTGAATGCAGCCTCCGAATCGAATACCCAAACAGTAGCTCGGCATCGTATTTCAGCTGATGAGTACTTTTTGATCGAAAACCGCCATAGAGATCCTAATAATACCGGCGTAACCTTAACGTTTCGTCTTCCTGATGGATCGATTGAAACCCGAACATTCGATAACGAAGAAGAACGTTTTAGTCCGTTCGATCAACGAAAGTATAAAGAAATTTTGCCGGCCGGGGTACTTATAAATGTTTCGAATTTTGACTGGAGTTTGCCGGGGGGATTGGATGCCGGAACAGACCAAATTGTTGGAACAGATGATGATCGCATTCTAAATGGCGGTATGCTTATTTGGCATATTGATGACGCTGTAATACGTGAAAAAAAACCGTTAAATGCAATCAATAACAATCCGGATCGTCCGGGGGTTAGATTAATGGAAGCCGATGGAGTTCAGGATATCGGAAGACCATCCTTACTATTAACAAACTTCGCCAATGGTGCCCCATTTGATTTTTGGTGGTCGGGCAATGATTTTACCGTAATCACAGCAAGCGGACAGCGTATAATTTTATATCAAAATCGTTTTGGGGATGATACTTTCCCAAATAATCGTTCATCGTCCGGTAGCCCGACCTATTTTGAGTTTTACGATTTTTCAGATAATGTTGCCGTTGGAACGTTTAGAGCACGCAGAGCGCAAACAGGAATTGCCGAACTAATTTTTGAGACTCAGTTAAATTCAACTATCGGTAAACCTTATGATGATGCACAAGCGTGGCCTTCCGGAGTATATTTTTATACACAAGACGCACAAACATTTCTTGTAATTCCAACGCAAAACGAAGTACTTATTTTTGATTTAGATGATGATTACATTCCTAAATCAGACATCCCCCAGCGCATTCAAACCGGTGGGAATACGAGAATATATGCTGGAGGGCCGCTTGTAATAGCGAGTCAGGTTGGCTCATCTATTGACGTTTCGGCATGGAGCTGGAATAGCGGAACGGAGCAATTTGATAGGCAGTGGATACAATCAATAAGCGGTTCACTCAATGGCTTTCTATCTTCTGATGACGGGCTGACGCTCGACCTTGATACCACGCCATTTCGTTTTTCGTTGCAAGATGGCAGCCCGTTACCTGCAATTAATGGAGGTTATCAATCAGGAGGAAGTTTGGGGGGACTAGGCGTTTTTATAGAAAACGGCCAACTCAGATTAACGGATGGAACGAGTATCCCCACGGGAAATTTAACCGGTAATAAAAGACTATATTCAGGTTGGGCACCAACGAGTAATCAGGGCTCGCCAAGTATTTTTCTCATTACCGATTCAGAATTTTCGTTATTAACTCTTGATGGCAGAAATGAACAGGTAATTTTCGAATCAACCGATTTTTCCTGGCCCGCCATGACTGACGTAAATAATGATGGTTTTCTCGATTTTTTGTTTATTGATGCAGCTCAAAATCAACTTGATGCTCGGAATATTAACGGAGCGCGATTGTGGAATTTCCCAAAAGAAGCTCCCCGTGGCGTTCATTATGTTGGCGTACCATTATTAGCGGACATTACAGGAGATGGTGGGCAGGAAATTCTTGTTGCAGCTACCGATAGCCTTTCTATGGTCATCAGGGCGTATAATCAGCGCTTACAGTTACTTGATGGATTTCCTTTATATGTGGGCTCAATTCAAACAGGAATGGATATAAAGCCACTGAATATCTTTTTTGAAGATGGTATTCTGATCGCAGCTGCTGAAACAGGTGATGTAAAAATGTGGTCTTTTGAAAATGCAGGTACTTCACAATGGTCGTCATACAATGGTGGGAATGTATTACATAAAGTGAGGGCATCAGCGGTAGGAAGCAATCCAATTCAGGGTAATTTTGCCTTACTAAATAAAAATGAAACCTATAATTGGCCAAACCCTGCACGTGATGAAACGTGGATACGATATGAAACGAACGGTGAAGCATCCATAGAAATATCTGTAATATCCATGAATGGGAACAGAGTGTTTGAGACCACCGCACATTCTCGCGGAAATGTGCCGCAAGAGATTTATGTGAACACATCAAATTGGCCAAGCGGTGTTTATTATGCACGTGTAAAAGCCACTCGTGATGGTCGCTCAGAAACCAGTTTGATAAAAATCGCAGTGATGCATTAAGGCCTGTTATGAAAAGTTCCTTCTATTCTTTTATTACGTTTCTTTTTGCAGTGCTTATTGTGATGACAGGTCAATTAAAAGCACAGCAAAGTCCTGCTTTTTTGAATTATCCCCATAACCATGTGGATTGGTTTACCATTGAGAGTGAGCGATTTTTGGTTCATTTTCAGGAAGGAAACGAGCGACCGGCAAAAGTGATTTCCCGCATTTCGGAGGAAATTTGGAAGGATGTAACCGCTCTGTATGATTACGAGCCGGACATTCAACTAAGCATTGTGCTTATTGATCGTGAAGATTATTCTAATGGAGCGGCCTACTTTTTTGACAACAAAATTGAAATATGGCTTCCTGCATTAGATACGCCCCTAAGAGGTACCACCGATTGGCTTCGGAACGTAATAACCCATGAATTTGTCCATATTGTGCAGATTCAGGCTTCTCTTAGCGGAAACCGCAAAAGACCGGTAACCTATCTTCAATGGCTTTCCTATGAAGATGTGCGCCGCCCGGATGTTTTGTATGGGTACCCTTCAGGCATTATCAGTTACCCATTTACCATTGTGAGTGTGCCGGCATGGTTTGCTGAAGGTACGGCTCAATTTATGCGTCAAGATTTGCATTATGACTATTGGGATAGTCATCGCGATATGTTTTTGCGCACGAGTATTTTAGATGGACGTGAGCTTGGACTCGTGGAAATGGGGCATTTTGCTTCAAAAACAAGTATCGAGCGAGAACTTTCCTACAATATGGGTTTCAGCTTTACGCAGTATTTGTCGAATCGATTTGGGGAACAATCCATTGCTGATATTACCAAAGCCTTACAACGCACAAACGATATTCGTACAGCGATGCGCCGCGTAACGGGCATCCCCGGACAAGAAATTTATAGTGCATGGGTAGATAGTTTACGCGCAGTGTATGCTGATGTGGCACAATCAATTATCCCCCATCCTTCCATTCCTGTCGAAGAAATGGGATTTTTCAATTTCAGGCCAACATTTACACCGGATGGAAATGTGGCTTATCTGAGCAATCGGATGTTCGATTTTCCCCGTCTTTCGCTCTATGTGAGGGATATTAAAAATGAGCAGGTCGCTCAACTTTTCTCAACAGGTGAAGCCGGTACAGCTTCCCCCATTTCGTTCAGACATAGCTGTGGAATGCATAGCGCGCCGTTAATTTCGAGGATTGGCTCCGGATTCACCTTCTCACCCGATGGCAACTCTGTCCTGTATAATCTAATTCGTCAGAACCGTTTTGGGGAAACATACAACAACCTTTTTCTCCACGAAATAAGCACCGGAAGAAGTACCCAACTTACCAGAGATGCTCGAATTTCAGATCCTTCTTGGCATCCAACCGAAAATAAAGCCGTGGCACTACAATTATATGACGGCACGCAAAACTTGGTTCTTTTTGATTTGGATTCGGGGGAAATCAAACCTTTAACGAATTTCCGAAATGGTGAACAGCTGTTTACTCCCGTGTGGTCACCTGATGGAAGTACGATTTATGCTGCTATAGGTCGTCAAAAAGGTAGAGCTATTGTACGCTTCAGACCGGATGTTGATGAAGAGATTGAAGTTATTCTTGAACGCGAAGAAGTTGATAAACGTGACCCGTTTGTATCACCTGACGGAGAATGGCTGTATTTTTCAGCAGACTTTAATCATAAGTTTGATATTCATCGTTTGAATCTCTCGACCGGTGAAACACAGCGCATGACCGACGTTATAGGTGGGGCTTTTATGCCTGCAGTGAACGCGGATGGTTTGCTATTATATTCCGAATTTACTTCCACCGGATATAAAATCCGTAAAGCGGATACAAATGAATTGGCAAGAATTTTTGAAGAAGACCAACGGAAAGTTGCTGCTTCAAATCGTCCGGATAAATCAACAAACCCACTCAACTTTTTTGATGATTCCGATATTGGAACATTTAGCCCGGAACAATATGCATTAGCAAGACGAGATGGGTATCGTTTTTCTCTGTCAACGAGAAATGAGTCAGATGAGCGTAAGTTTTACGCTTATAAAGATACCTTCCTTCCATTTTCATTTTATCCGGTTGTACGATTTGATAATTATTCCCAGGAATTTGGAAGGGATAGTGATTTAATCAAAGCGGGAAACTTTGGTGATTTAGGAAGAAATATTCTTCGCGATACAAAAATTGGGTTCTACATGAGCTCAAGAGAAGTGCTTGAGCGATTTACTTTATTTGGAGGGTTACTTGTTGCTCCGGCGTCCCTTCAGGCGGAGACCATCAATGACTTTATGCGTCCGGCACGCTTGGTTGATCTTGACCGTGATTTATTTTTAATTGCCGAATATACCGGTTTACCCTTCATTAAAAGACATTGGTCGCCAACGGTTCAAATAGCACTCTATAACTTGCGTAGAAATGTGAAAGGTGGATTGCAGCTTGAAGAGTTTCCATGTACGGCTTGTTTACCCGATACCACAAGTGTTGATATTGCTTATGATGTTTGGCAAGCAGAAATCAATTTATTTAGTAAACTGAATCGCTTTAGTTTGGTCGAAGTAGGGTATCATTATACGCCCTATCGTGTTTCAACGAAACCCTTTTTCTCTCAGGAATTTAAACAAGTATTGGCCGGATCCACCTCCCGTTATTTTATCGGTTCAACCCTAACGGCTGCGTACGTAATTGATGCATTCCTCCCATGGAGACATGGTGATATTGCACCCATTGGATTTAAGGGGCATGTCAGGTATCGATATCAACCCGGCAGGTTGTTAGATTCCTACGAGATACGCGATGGGACGCTCATCCCCGTGTATAATAATTTTAAAAACCATTCTGTTGAGCTAGATACCCGTTTTGGATTTATGGCCTTAGGGTTTAGAAACTTCATGCTCCGAACACGCTTTTTCTCTTATTTCAGTTCTCCGGACGAATATTTCTTCCTCGATTATATCGGAGGATTCGATGGAATGAGAAGTTATCCGTTCTTCGCACTTGGTGGGAATACTACTGCGTTTAGCCAACTTTCGTATTTATTCCCATTATGGACGGGTATCAACAGACAAGCCGGGCAGTTTACTCTCGACAAGATGTTCATGAGGCTCTTTTTTGAAACAGGAAATGGATGGGGGGGGCCGCTTGGCATTGATAACCGACTTAAAAAAGGTTTGGGTGCGGAACTGAGGGTAAGCGTGAACTCATTTTATCTTTTTCCAACCCGCATTTTTGTGAGCGGTGCTTATGGATTAGATAGTTATGATCTGAGAATACCTGAAGGATTTGTCTCGGCTGCCGGCAGGGAACGTGTGCGTTTTGGTCGCGAATTGATGATAAATTTCGGTGTCTTATTTGATTTCGATTTTTAATTAAAACTTTGATTATTTTCTCATTTACAGAAGTTCAGAATCATGAAAAATAGCAGTTTAACCATTTTAATTCTTTTGATAAGCACGCCTGCACTTTTTGCACAGTTAAAGGCAGATGTTGATCAGAATGAGATTCAGATAAGTCTGAGTGATTTCAGATATACTGCCCAAACTGTATCAATGATGGATGATTTCATCAATGAATTTGATTTGGAATCGAGACGAAACGGATCATTTTTGAATTACATTTCAGACAGACCGGGCTTAGCCTTTGTTTCTTCGGCTGTCGTCCCTGGTTTGGGTCAGGCCGCAAATCGCCAATGGTGGAAAACCGCACTTTTTGCCGGGATAGAAATCGGTGCCATTGTAATCTATTATGAACGGAGAGATCATGCCAGAAGAGTGGAACGCGATTACTGGGAAAAAGCAAATAATCATTGGAGTGTAGTTCAGTATGCTGAATTTTTGGCTAATTACTCTCAATTAGATTTCGATTTAAGGGATGTCTTTTTTGATGAGGGATGGGCTGCATATATGGCAAATAGCGGCAGACCAACATTTAATCATCTTACCGATCAAAGTTGGATAAATCTGTCTGAATTAAATCGATTGGAGACTCTTACTCTGTACAGATCCACAGGATTACCTTTTTCACACGTTGTACCGGCTTATAACTCTCAGCAATATTATGAATTAGTGAGCAAATACTTCCAATTCGGGCCAGGGTGGCGCGATTGGAATGGAGATGTCACTATTGTTGACGGAGGTGTTGCTGATATGTCGCCAATGTGGCGCGAACACACCCGTATGGAAGAAGAATTTAATGATGCCTATCGCTTATCAAGCAATATGATTATGGTTTTACTCGCTAATCACGTTTTTTCTGCTTTTGATGCATTATTTACCTCAAAACTACGTTTACACAGAGATACAATTAATACCTCAGCCATCTTCACTCCAGAAGGCGCTTTGGTAAATCTTTCCGTCAGATTCTAAAAATAACTCCACATGCTTTCCATTTTTAAAGTCGTTTTTGATAAAAGACTCTACATAGGGATAGCCATTATCATATTGGTAACGGTAGCGACAATTTTTGCCTTCGATCGCTATATCATGCCGGTTTATACCAAATACAATGTGGGTGTTACGGTGCCGGATGTCACCAAAGTCAGCTTTGAAGAAGCCGCTACGCGTTTGGAGTCGAGAGGACTTCGGTTTGAAATTTTGGAACGCAGAGGCAACGAAGCCTTCCCTCCTGATTTTGTACTCGATCAAAATCCCCGTGGTAACGCCATGGTTAAACCAAACCGAAAAGTTTATTTAACCGTAAATACGCCGGAAGTTCCGATGGTTTATGTACCGAATGTACTCAATCTATCGCTCAGAAATGCGGAAATACAGCTTCAGAATCATGGATTACAGGTCGGCAATATTTCGTATGCTTCCTCAAGATTCAAAAATAGTGTATTAAGCCAAAGTGTATCGCCGGGCACATCTATAAGACGTGGAACCGCTGTTAATTTGGTTGTAAGTGATGGATTGGGGCAAAACAGAGTTGCTGTTCCGGATATTGTTGGCCTACGTTTAGCAGAGGCTCAACGTGCAGTACGACTGGCCGGATTAAGAGTCGGTGCAATTCAATTCCAACGAACAGCAGAGATTGAACCCAATCATATTCTTGGATTTTCGCCAGCCGGTGCCGATTCTCTTTTTGAAGGCGAATCCATCAATTTGATAGTTTCTGAACTAATTCGTGCAGAAGAGGTCGATGAGCGGATGGCAATTATTATAGATTCTACCGAAACGGCAAGAGTACTGCCTGACTCCCTTCGACTTCGTCAAATTCCTGATGATTTGGATGAATGAGAGTGAAAGCAATCGTATATTGCATCACTGAGATAACTCCCACTAAGTTAGAAAATCGAACAAAGTAACGGTTTTGCAAAGCTTGCTGAAAATGAACCTTGAAGTAGTGAATGTGTAACCCGATGTACTGTGGATATCCTAAGTTTTGCAAAGGAAACCCTTTATTTTTTGTTCATAGAAATCTACTAATTGCCTTTTTTGAAGGGAAGTAAGTAATCGGAGTCAGCTCATCATTTGAAATTCATAATCTCTGATGCATGCTTAAGGAAAAATTTTCATTCCCAACTATTGCGCCCTCAATTTTAGCGGCTGATTTTACTCAATTAGGAGTTCATATTAATAAATCTATCACCGGTGGAGCCAAATGGATTCACTGTGATGTTATGGACGGGCATTTCGTACCGAATATTAGCTTCGGTGCAATGATTGTGGATGCCGCCCGTAAAGCTGCTCCTGATGCTTTTCTCGATACCCATTTGATGATTTCTAATCCGGCTCAATATGTAAATATCTTTGCCGATGCCGGCGCCGATTTGCTTACGATCCACATTGAGGCCGATCCTCATGCAAACAGAACGATTTCGGCGATTAAGGAAGCGGGTATGTATAGTGGAATTGCCATTAACCCGAGTACTTCGCTGGCTTTGTTAGATGAGGTACTCGCTGAGGTAGATTTGGTTTGTGTGATGAGTGTGAATCCGGGTTTTGGCGGACAAGCATTCATCCCGTCATCCCTGAATAAAATTCAGCGGCTTTGTGAATGGCGGAGACAAATGAACTTGAACTTCCTAATTGAGATTGACGGTGGAGTTGGATTAAAAAATGCGGAGGAAGTCGCTAAAGCAGGTACGGATGTTTTGGTAGCCGGTAGCGCTGTATTTGGAGCAGAAGATATACCGGAAAGAATGTCGCAGTTGTTTAACAAAGCCATCATTGGCCACTCAAACGCACTTTGAAACGGCAGCGTAATTTATTATGTTATAAAAGTGTTAACTAAGTAATTGATAATATATCAGATAAGTTTTATGGATAATCCTATTGTAGTTGTTAGGCCACTTGAATTAGAAGACTATGAAGCCGTTTTAGAGCTTCAAATGAGATGTTTTGAGGATATGGATGTCACAACTAAAGATCAGTTTGAAAGTCAGATTTATCAGTTTCAGGAAGGGCAAATCGGCATTTTTTTGAATGAAAAGCTTGTTGCATCAGCAAGTTCGTTAATTTTGGATTTGGATGAATATTCTTTAAACCATACTTGGGAAGAAATTGCAGACGAAGGCTACATCCGAAACCACGATGAAGAAGGAGATACGCTATATGGTATCGAAGTGATGGTTGACCCTGAATACAGAGGGATGAAATTTGGACGTCGTTTGTACGAAGCACGCAAAGAACTTTGTCAGAAGTTAAATCTTAAACGAATTTTGATTGGGGGACGCATCCCTAATTACCACCTTCACGAGAAAGAAATGAAGGTGACAGATTACGTTCGTGCTGTTATGGATAAGAAAATTTATGATCCTGTACTATCCTTTCAGGTTAAAAATGACTTTACCATAAAGCGAATTATTCGGGATTATTTGCCCGATGACGAAGATTCCTGTAGGTATGCCGCTCTGATGGAGTGGGTGAATCTTGACTATCGTCATACCCAACCCAAGCTTCGTATTTCGTCTTCACCGGCGCGTATTTGTTGTGTGCAGTACAAAATGAGGAAGATCAGCAGTTTCGATGATTTTGCGCAGCAAATCGAATATTTTGTAGATGTAGCTTCGGAATACAAAGCAGATTTTGTGTTATTCCCCGAGTTGTTGACCACGCAGTTGCTCAGTTTCGTTGGAGAAAAGCGTCCGGGACTTGCAGCACGCGAGTTAACCAAATTCACGGATCAATTTCTGGAGTTTTTCAATGAAATGGCCATCCGCTATGATGTGAATATTATTGGGGGATCGCATTTTACCATGGAAAACGATCGGGTATATAACGTCTCATACCTTTTCCATCGAGATGGGAAAATTGATTCGCAGTACAAAATTCACATTACGCCATCTGAGCGCAAATGGTGGGGAGTGCAACCCGGTTCGGAGCTTAAAGTTTTTGATACGGATCGGGGTAGAGTTGCAATAAATATCTGCTACGATGCAGAATTTCCGGAACTTGCGAGAATTGCAACAGATAGAGGTGCTCAAATTTTATTCGTTCCCTATTGTACCGATGAGCGTCACGGCTTCACTCGAGTGAGAATAACATCACAGGCGCGCGCCATTGAAAATCAAATCTATGTAGCCATTGCGGGAACCGTTGGCAATATTCCTTCAGTACCAAATATGGATATTCAATATGCTCAATCTGCGATTTTTTCCCCGTCCGACTTCCCTTTTGCACGTGATGGGATTGTAGCAATTTCCGAAGAAAATAACGAAATGGTTGTCATAGCTGATGTTGACCTTGCTGTCTTGCGTAGAACGCGCCATAATGGAACGGTAACCCCACTAAAGGACCGGCGAACCGACCTCTATGAAATTAAATTCAAAGAGGTATCGGACGATAAAGTGATCTTTCCAAAAGAGCATATTAAAGTGATTGAAGGCGCTTTAATAAAATAAAGCCGTTGCTAAAAAATGGTTCTAGTAAGCTTATTGATGCACGAAATAAATAGTTTTCAATAATCGAATATTATTGTAAGATTTTCAGGCAACGTGTTTTTTTTTTCTGTATTTTAGGGTGATTAAGAATTTAGCGGTGCGATAAAAATGTGTGTCAATCACGGCTTGAAAACGCATCCGCGCTAAGAATAAGCATGCAATATGAATTTCAGCATTGTGTCAAATCCTGAACGAGTGCAATGGCAGGCGCCGGTAAGGGAAGCTATAAAGTATCTGAAAGGATACGGACATAATGTTTTTATCTCAAAAAACCTTTTTGGGAAACTTATTGATCTGCCAGAGCAAGTAATTATCTGCGAGAATGATGCCGAAGTAGTCTCAAAAGGCGATATCGTGATTGCTGTAGGCGGTGATGGCACCATGCTTCACTCTGCCCGACTTGTTCATGATTCCGGGAAACCGTTACTTGGTATTAACCGAGGAAAATTAGGGTTTTTGGCAGACACTCAGCCTCATGAACTGCGTGAAGCCTTAGATCAACTTATTCAAGGAAATTGGCAAACGGAAAACCGGTTTATGCTCAAAGCCGAGACTGAAAATCAAAGCTATTATGCATTTAACGAGTTTTTGTTCTCAAAACATGCCAATATTTCCATGATTACACTGGAAGTGTTTTGTGATGGAATGACAATAAACAAATATTGGGCTGATGGGCTGATTATTGCCACGCCTACCGGATCAAGTGCATATAATCTATCTGCAGGTGGCCCCGTTATTTTACCGGAAACGAATGTTATGGTTCTTACGGCAGTGTGTCCTCATGCGTTAACCACGCGGAGTTTGGTACTCCCAGCCGATAAAGAAATCAGGGTAAAGACCATCCCAAAACAACAAGAAGTGCTTTTTTCTTATGACGGCAAAATTGTTGATTTAAAAGAAAATACAGTTGATGTAACCATCACCAAAGCACCCTTCGAAACCCGATTGATTCGTCTTCCGGGTAGAAATTATTTTGAAACATTACGAACAAAACTGATGTGGGGAATGGACTTGAGAGAGTAATTGCTCCGCATCGAAATTGAAATATAGAAACCATTAAATCTGAATTATTATGAAAATTACAGTTGTAGGCGCCGGCGGTAACGTTGGTGCAACCGTAGCCCTCACTATTGCACAGCGCGATTTTGCAAAACAAGTTGTATGTATTGACCTTGAGCGCAAAGAAGGCGACAAAACATTTTATCCTGCTAAAGGTCGTGCCCTTGACCAATGGCAAACATCCCCAATCCACGGCTTTGATACGCACGTAGTTGGTGGCTCTGATTATGATGCAACCAAAGATTCTGATATCTGTGTTATCACCGCAGGTGTTCCACGTCGTCCGGGCATGAGCCGCGATGACCTCCTCAGCATCAATGCAAATATTGTTGATTCTGTATCTCGTGAATTGGTTAAACATTCTCCAAATACCATTATCATCGTGGTTTCAAACCCACTCGATATTATGACCTATGTTGCTTGGAAAGCAAGCGGTTTACCTGCAAACAGAGTGATGGGTATGGCCGGTATTCTTGATACCGCTCGCTATCGTGCGTTCCTTGCAGAAGAGCTCCAAGTGTCTCCGAAAGACATTCAGGCGCTTATTCTTGGTGGACACGGAGATACTATGGTTCCGCTACCACGTTACACTACCGTTTCAGGTATTCCTGTAACACAGCTTATTTCTGAGGAAAAACTCAATGCTATCATCGAGCGCGCTAAAGTTGGCGGTGGCGAGTTGGTTGGCTTGATGGGAACCTCAGCTTGGTACGCACCGGGTGCAGCAGCTGCGCAAATGGCAGAAGCAATTGCCCTCGACCAAAACCGCATCTTCCCATGTGCAGCATGGTTAACCGGTCAGTTTGGCTTGAAAGACCTGTATGTAGGTGTTCCGGTTAAACTTGGAAAAGGCGGTATCAAAGAAATTATCGAGGTTGAATTGAATGATGCAGAACAAGCATTGCTCAACAACTCAGCAAACGCTGTTCGTGAAGGACTCACAGACCTCGAAAGAATTATGAAGGGATAATCTAAACCCTTTAGATTAAATTAAAAAAGCCTTCCTGTTGCGAAACGGGAAGGCTTTTGTGTTTTTAGGGGGATAAGAACAGAGCCCCAAAATCATCTAAAAATTGCTCCAAAAGAAGTGGAAGTCTAACCTAAAACCACCATTAAGTCTTTTGATATCTATATAAACCTGATGGAGATGTTATTTTTTTCTGTTACGTAGCTTGTTCACTGCATACGCCGCGCCACCCGCAGCCAAAAGAGTTAGTCCACCATCAATTGGTGCCTGAGGAGGAGGACCCGGAAACATAGGTGGCTGAGCCATAACCCACTCCGGCACAATCAGAACAGCTAAAACTAAGAGGAGGGTAAATATAAAGTATTTCATAGTTTGAATTAGAATTAGGATAAAATTCAGTGTTCAAAAATTCAGAATTCAGAATTTTCTTTAATTCATTCTGAATTCTGAATTCTGCCATTCTGAATTATTTGATTAACGTCATTTTTCTTGTAAGAATTTGATTTCCAACCTGTAAGCGATATACATACACCCCGCTCGATAGCTGAGAAGCATCAAAGGTTAAGGTGTGGGTACCGGCAGTTTGGGCTTGGTTAACCAAGGTTGCTACACGCTGACCCTGAATGTTGAAGACATCTAACCGAACATCAGTCGCTTCAGGTAACTCATAGCGAATTTGTGTTGTAGGGTTAAACGGATTCGGATAGTTTTGTTCAAGGTTCACCACCAATGGCAACTCAGGCTGAGCCGGATTGCTTGATGCAATTCCCGGATTCACAACCAATTCAAAGCGTGATCCCATCTTTGAAGCATTCATTACAGGTGTGCCATCTTTACGAATAGTTTCAGAAGAAACAACCGCAAGTGAAGTGGCACCTAACTCAAAGGTATAGGAATCGGTATCGAGTAGATTAATCATCATTCCTGTTTCTGTGTCACGAAGGCTGATTTCCCAACCATCCGGCAGATTTCTGATTACCGGCCAAGTTAGGGTTGCATCCCCACTCATACTCATCGTTTCAACAAAAGCACCGGCAGCTAATGGGATGTGGATGATTTCAGTTACATCCGCATTTAAGCTGTTAATCATGAGTGCTTCGCCATCAGAAACAGTGTAAAGCATAGCAAAGGAATCAGACATCGGTACCAAATAGTATGCATCTTGAGCATCCACAGAATTACTAAAGGTCTCATTAAAGCGAAGCGCGGTGTTTGCTGTCATTCCTTCGGCTTCAAGAGATAAGCTGAGGATGAAGTTCTCGGAAGCGTTATTGATATGAGCCGTAGCTTCTGTACTCAATGTATTAGTAGTGAGTGTTAGCTCATTTGTTGCATTATCTGCTTTAACAAAGAACGCCTGGAAAGAAGGAATTCGGCTACTTGCAAGTGTTCCGGTTTCTACTAACTCATCATCACCTGTTGCGAGATATTGATTTGCAACAGGATCCCAAATGTAAGCGAAAGCATTCAGATTCGTTTTTACCATATCCGGGTGATTCCAATCAAAGGGGGCACCAAAAAGATTCCCTAAGAGATTCCATCCGTTACCATTACCGGGTGTATATGAAACCAAATAGGAGTAGTTTCCACCAAAGAAAACGTTAGTTCCACCGGTGATGGATAATGTTACCGGGAAATCCAATGCTGTTTCCTCATTATCAACATCAGTTCTTTCATATACATAGAACATGAACCCTCTACCGGGAATCATTTCATTTGATGAAGGAGCAACAAAGCGATCTAAGTCAGTTCCGGCACCAGTTTCATTATAAAGTAACACATTCGGAACTCCACTCGGGAAATTTGAACCGGTAAAACCTTGTGTTGCCAAACCCTCTAATAATCCACCAACACCGGCATAATTTCCATTTGCAGGTGTAGCTAAGCCAACCCAACGACTATGATTTGAGAGTGTACGTTCAAAGGTAAGTGTTGGGGCATCAGTGGTTGTATTAATAAAGTATGCGTCTGAGGCTATAGTCACATCGCCATCAATCTGAATTGGTACTTGACCAGAATCAAAGCCTCTATTAATGCGCAGAGTAGTACCTGCCGGTATTATAAATGTACCCGTATCAATATCCGCTCTCAGGAAATCCATCTCGATGGGTGCAGCACTACTAAGTGTTTGATCAAGGGGGTTTACAAATTCAATAGTGTTATTTGTTCCAAAATCAACATCGGCATCTTCGTTCAGAATGGTAAGGTCACCGCCAATTCGATAGATTGCAGCCGTAGAGTTTGTTGGTCTGAAGTTAATCTGGTTAGGAGAATTCAATATCAAATTGTTGAATACCCAAACAGCCGGGTTGTTATTGTTCGCACCATCTCTACGAATATTCGAGTTGCTTGTACTACCATCCTGACGAACCATTACAATAGTTCCGGTGAGTGTGTAAGCCAAGGCATCGCCATCTACTTCGATATTATCACCGATGGTCAATGTTCTTCCCCCATCATCAAAGGTTGCTGTTCCGGTATAATCAAGTATTATTCGATTGTAAAGATTGATATCAATATCCTCAATGGAGAGGCTGCCTTCAGTTTTGGTGCTGATTAATCTACCGAAGCGTAGCAAACCTGAACCCGAAATCACCTGATCTGCATCACTACTCATGTCAAAGTTTACATTACGGTGGAAGGTATTTGTAGTACCCACACCTTGCGCAATAATGGGGTTATTTGCCACAAGATTTCCATTTAGAGTGATGGTACGAAATCCGGTTCCGGCAACATCAAGTTCAACATTTTCTAAAACAAGGTTACCATTAACGATAAATCCTGCAGCCGGAATCGATTTTACTCCCAATCCACTTAAAATTAAATGATGATAGGTTCCACCTGTGACCGTGATATCGGTATCCTGTGCAAATTCAACCGTGCTTCCGGTATCAAGATCACCAAACGTTGGTAAATCGGTTGATTGAAGTACGAGTGTTCCGTTATTTGTTACGTCAACAACGGCATCGAGTTCATCTTGTAAATCAAGGATGGTAGCATCGGTTCCGTTTCCAACAACAACTTTAGAACCAATTCCGGAGACTGTCCATGGAGCTGTTAATGAGATGGAAGCTGTATTTGTAACAATAAAGGTTTGGGCATCAGCGGTAAAATTAGCCGGATTCGCACCGGTTCCATTTGCATTTGCTCCCCAGCTTGAAAGCGCTGTTAAGGCACCTGAACCGTTGTAGTAGAATGTGGTTGGTGCAATAGCAAGATCACCTGAAATGGTGACCATATCAAAACGCCAGGTTCCTCCACTATAATTGCTATTTACATTTCGTGCAACTTCGTAGGCTGTGTTTGCCTCGAAGTTTGTCCCGGAGTTTGCCTCAGTAAATGCAACCGGAGAAAAAGCAGATACGATTCTAATGGCAAAATCTTCATTATCATTAACTGCTGTTATTGCAGAAAAATCTGCTGTTAAATTATTATACCAAGTATCACCAGCATTAGCAGCTGCACCCATGCGAATCGGGGTTCCAAATGGAATGAAGTCAGTACCATTAACTGTATAGAAAACTTGATACCAACGACTAGCAGCATTACTTATTCTTAAATCAAATGAAAGAACTATATTTTCAAATCCCTCCGTACTGACATTTACTTGAATGCCAGCTGTTAGATTATTTGTAGATTGTGCAGGATAGGTAGTTGTCTGATATCCTAAACCAGGTTGCGTAGGGTCAGATGAGCCTACTCCGGAATTGAATCCAGAATGGGTAACACCTCCAATAGGTCCAATTGTACCTGTTCCCGTTGAAGGATCTTCTCCATCAGGAGCTCCGGCGTTAAAATTCCACTGCGTAATTACAGTTTGGCTTTGCGCTTGGGGAGCAAACAATAAAGCTCCTACAAATAAAGCGCTCAAAAGTAGGTATAGTTTGTATTTCATATTTCCTCAAATTGGTTATTATGTAGTTGCCTAAACTATCTATTTCATGTTATGTGAATATTAAATGATTTAAGATAAGTATTGACATTCCCATTTAATTTCTGCTGAAACCTGGTCAATTAAGAGTATACGTTTCAAGAACGTTAAATATAAACCTAATCAACTAAGACGTATCTTATCAATGTCATACAAAGTCTAAATTATTAATACACGCATAATATCGAATTTAAAAGTTAAATATAAGAAATAAAAAATAAAAGCGCTTTCTAAAATACAATCTTCACATCCACAGAGGGCATCCATCCTAAATCATACACATGTACCAATTCGCCTGAGATGCGGGGGCGGGGGATGGTTTCGATGTAGAATGTCGTGGTGCGATAAATTACATTCTCTCTGTTGAGCATATTGTATATTCCGATTCGGATGGTAGCATCCACAGTTCCAATGTTTTCTGTATATGATAGACCGGCATCTACTCGAAAATAGGCCGATAGACGCTCCGGTTCGTTTGGGTGGGTCTGATGCAGTGTATTGAAGGCACCGCTTCCCCATAAAAGACTGAGTTGAAGTGTTGTTTTTTGGGATGCATGAACTGAAATTTCCGAAACACCTTGATGCCGTCTGTCCCACTCCGGATAGAAACGTTCTCCCCCAAGTATTGCAGGATTACTGAGTTCAGTTATTGACCATGTATAGCTGTTTGTTATGTTCAATAGGTTAGAAATCCCAAAGGAGTGCAATAACTCTAACCCGCGTGACCATGATTGATTATTACTAAACCACGGGGTGAATTCAAATTCACTTGCTGCTACCAAAGCCCGAGCATTTACGCTTGGAAGCCGGCCGTGTTGCTTCCATTTAGAATAAACATCAAGCTGAAAAACTTGGTTTTGGGATGGCTTAATACGTATTCCCGCACTAAGTTGATCAGAGGTGGAGGGTTTTGTCGCTGCGGTTGTCATCACCCAAAACTCAGACATCACATAATGAGTGAGTGATAGGCTGTGCAGAAATTGATAATTTCTGGAATAGCTTGTATGTAGTTGTATTAGGCGATTCGGTTGATAATCGAGGCGAATGCGTGGCGACAGGCGAAGATATCCCCCATCAGAAAAATAATGTGCTCGCATTCCGGTGTGGAGGGATTTTTCCGGGGATAGCTTCCACGTTGTTTGAATAAACGGATCCCATTGCCATGCGCGTCTTGTTTGGTCGAACAAGGGATCGAAGGCATTTTTTTCGGCGTATTGGATGCGATGTTGTTGAAAGGTATGCCCAATGCTGAAATGTTGCCTTCTCAGCCATTGCACATCCAACGTTTGGTGAAACCGAATGTTGATTAGTTCATTCTCATTTCCGAAAAACCCGATAAATGTTTGTACCCCGCTGAGGTTACTTGGGTTGCGGTTATAAAGGAAATCATCCCGGGTAAATTGCATGTAGTATCGACTGACTCCAACGAGTGTGCTAAGATATGCCCCAGTCATGAACGGATGTTGTAATTGCAAACTAACCATTTGATTTCCCCAGCTATGTTGTGTCTGAACCGGTCGAATATCAAGTTGTGGTTGACTGCCGCCCGGTTGAAAAACTGCGCGATAAATTCGCTCGGAATCGGCATTTGCGTCATTCCCTCCCATATAACCACTGAGTGTAAGCCTTGTTCCATCAGAAAACTCATAAAGTCCCTTGGCGTGAAGGTCAAAAAACTGTGCTTCACTTGAAACAGGAGTTACCAGAGATGTTTTTGTGGAGAGCTGTTCAAGGGATGTCCTTCGATTTACATCCAATCCCCAGTTAATTAACCGTTCATTACCCAACCAAGGAAAGTGATTTAGCAACCCTAGCCTTCCCGAAATAATCCAACTTCCATTTCCGTCAAAAAGCGGACCCTCGGTGGTCATACGAGCGGCGGAGTTACTCATCCCAGCGGTGACACCGTAATTTCGTTGCGATCCGGTTCTGGTTAAATAAGAGATAGTCGCGCCGGGTGGCCCTGAAAAAGAGGCCAGTACCATATCATAATAAAACCCAACCGCGCGTAATACTTCCGCATTAAAGGCATCGAACAACCCGAAAAAATGGGTTGGACCGAACACCGACATTCCGTCAAGTTGCACATCGAAGGCATCGGTGTGGCTTCCTCTCACATGAATTCCACCGGAGAAGGCACCGGTTACATGTACGGCAGGAAGTGAGGAAACAGACCGGAGCGTTTGCATCCCCCCGAATTGCATTGCATCCATCCTGAATGCTTGAGCGTGTGTGACGGAATCTGATAGGCTTGCAAATCGTGTTGAAGTAACGATAATTGGATTGAAGCCAAGCGTAAGCGGTTGAAGTCGCACCGTAAGTTGACTCGAACCCGAAAGTTCCGATACAGAAACCCTAAGTGTTTCATAACCCAAATACCGGATTTCAAGCACGGCATGTTCAGGAACGTTGGTAATCGTAAACCATCCCTGTTCGTTTGTGGTAACTCCGGAAATATGGGATGCATCACGCCATGAGACTGTGGCGAAGGCTAAAGGCGCGCCGGACAGGCCGTCAACAACGTTACCACTAAGTCGAACCGGTGTTAAGGGGGAAGTATCCATCCCCTTAAAAAGAAAAATCTGATAGCGAATTGAATCGGCACGAAGCGTAATTCCATGAACTGCAAAAGCATGGGTTAGCTCTTGTAGAAAGTTTTGAGAATCGGATTCAAAGGTTAACCGAACTCCTGCTATGAGCGCATCGCGGTACAGGAACCGATAAGGGGTTTGCCTTTCTGTAAGACGAATTACCTCCGTCGCCGGTGTATTTGAGAACTTAAATTGTGCCTGAATATCCTTAACATCACCCAAAAATAGCAAAAGCAGTACCCATAGGATACTGCTCAAATGAGATGGTTTTGTATGGAATTGCTTCACATGAAAAAGGACGAGATAAGGAAGTTATTCTGCGGATTGGAAAAAATAAGAACGAGAACCCGTAGGGACAAAACGTCCGCCAAGTACCAAGCCTAAATCAAGTAGAGTTTGTTCGCGGTCTGACAGGATGATGGTTCCCGTAAGCGTTTGCTGCGAAATTTCAGGATCAGTGGTTAGTTCAATATTGAAATGATGACTTAATTCCTGAAGGATGGATGACAATGCGCGCGTACGGAATCTTAATGTGTGATCCAGCCAATGAATGATCTCATCAGAACGAAGTTCTTGGATAGCAGAAAATCCGGTTGGAGTCAGCTCAATGAACTCATTCGGGGATAACATCCGGGTTTCAATCGCATGTTTATCCTTAACTTCAACCGAACCTTGTACTAAAAATACGCGCGAATATCCCCCCCAAGTACTAACATTGAAACTTGTACCCAAAACGCGAATAAGCCCTTCATACGTTTGCACAGAAAAGATTCTATCCGGGGAGTTTTGTACGTTAAAATAGGCTTCTCCGGCAAGTGAAAAGTTTGTTTTTGAAGCAGTTGATTCAACCTGAGTCAGTGTTGAATGCGGCCGAAGTGTAATCTGCGAGCCATCGGATAGGGTGATGAGCTCTATAGCATCGCCGGATGTGTATTGGATTGGAGTATCCTGCATGAAATAAAGAAACCATCCCGCAAAAGCGACAATGAGGAGCATTGCTGCTGCAAGTCCGATTTTTTTCAATGTAAAAATCGGTGTTTGTTTTTGTTCTTTTGGTTTGATGTGTGCTTCGATGGCATCCCACATCAGTTTCACATGCTGTGTTGTTTCAAGCAGTTCGTCTTGCGTTTGATTGCGGAATGCGAAAAGCTGCTTTGCAAAGAGATCATCAGTCGGAACAGAAACCGATGCTGCCTGATTCTGACGTTGAATCAGTTTGGCAAGTTCACGATCGGTAAGGGTTGGATTGACTGACATAGTTCTTTTAAATCGGTTGAGCCAATGTGTTGTAATACATTGGCTCAGGTTGGAATGTGATTATGGTCGGCCTACAGGTTCGCCGGTGCCAAGATGGAGACGAATAACACGATTCAGACCAAGGACACGCATCAACGCACTTCCATCGCCATCAAGTTCAAGTGTTCCGGAAAATTCTCGTGTGACTTCTTCACCGTTTCGGAACATCACCATAGTTACCTCATACTCTATCAAACCGGTAACGAGATACTCGAGACGGTCTTCTGTTGCATCCGGCTTTTGAATGGTAATATCCAATAAATTGAAAGTCATGTTGAAGGTTCTCGAAGCCTGAACTCCTTCACGGCCACGCACAATCATGCTTCCATTGTTGGTTTGTATTCCACTCAGACTCATGAACTCATTGGCAGCACCGAAGCCCTCAAGCGTCCAGTTGGCTGAACGTTCGAATTCAGATCGACGAACCGGCGCATCGGTAAAGCCACTTCGAGTCCCGGTAAACGTAATGGACTCAATCAAATCGGCATCTTGACCTGGAAACTCAATAAAGCCATTTGAAGCATCAAGAAACAAATACTCAAGTCGTACTTGCAGGAGCTGCGATAGATTCGGGCGTGTGAACCCTCTCCGATATTGAATCAAATGCACCCCGGTCTCAGGATTATACTGATAATTAAAGTTGTTGAGCGGTCCGCGCCATTCTTGGTTTTGTCTGAAACGATACTGCATTCCATCTTGATGCAGTTGTGCGGTTAGGTCTTGGATGGTTGAAAGAAAGCCTTCTCCTTTATCAGAAAGGGCATCTCCCACCACATTTTGCAGAACGGTGATATCTTCCTCAGAAGCCTGAACTTCATCTGTATTGGTAACGGAATCGGTACATGATGAAAACACAAAAAGTGTGATCAAAGCAAAAATTACGAGTTTAGAACGTAGAGTTGACATAATTCTAATGGGTTGGTTTATAGAAATGTTACCTCATATACACCCGAAACAGGCTTTCACCCCTAAGGTAGGGTAAAAAAAGTTATAAAAATCCTTTCATGGCTTCGCGAATGTTCTTTAAGGCGGTTATCATGTGATTTTCGATGGTCTTTTCAGCGACTCCGAGAACCTCTGCCGCCTCCTTGTAGGTAAATTGCTGAATAAAACATAACTCGAAAACGTGTCTTCTTTTTTCAGGAAGGGATGCAACGGCTTTACTGAAATAGTGAAAGGTAAGGTGCTGTTCGGTAATTGTTTCATGGGTTTTTCCAAAGGAATCTTGTTCAAAATGCTCAGGCGCAAACTTTTTTTCATTCCTAAAAACATTCAGTAACCGGTTAGTTGCTATTCGGAATAGGAAAGCTCGCAATGAACGGTTTTCATCGATTTCATTACGTTTTTCCCAAAGGGTGATAAATGTTTGCTGAATGACATCCTCCGCATCCTCTTTTCGACTTCCCATCCTTAAAAGATATCCAAGTAACATGGGGGATAATGTATCAAAAACGTCCCGAAAAGCTTCATGATCTCCTGATTTAATTCGTTTTGCAAGTGATTTATCATCTAACTTCGCCGATTTTGCAAACAGTAAAAGAAGAATTAGGGAGGACATTTTGATTGAGATAATTAATTGAGACCGCTCCGAAAAGTAAATTATGAACCACTAACGAAAGTCCCGGTTTACCGTGGAGGCACGGAGACTCAATGTTACACTAAGGTAAATTATTGTTTTTACGTTTAAATATACTAAGATTGTATAACTTTTTTCGTAATTGAGATTTATCAGAGTGGACTGGGTATTGAATAATTCATTTCGGCAATCGGTTTATAGTGAAATGAAATTAGGGATTTAAAAAAACCGAAAAAAAATCAAAAAAAATGTGTGGCAGAATATGTTGGTGACAATATGATGTCACTTTGGTGTCATAGATTTTAATCAATAAAGAAAAACTGCGAAAATAAAGACGGCCCCCAAAACAGTCCTATCCCGTGTAGCCGGCGAATCCGGCACACGGTTTTTTTATTTTTATCCGCGCAAATCTGCAAAATCAGCGTTATTTGCGTGCTATTTACAATTGCTGATGGAACGCGGATGACACAGATTGAGCAGATGACCGCAGATTGGAAAGTCCCGATTTCTTAAAGTTGAGACCTTATCATAATACCTCGAATTAATCCGCGCAAATCTGCAAAATCAGCGTTATCTGCGTGCTATTTACAATTGCTGATGGAACGCGGATGACACAGATTGAGCAGATGACCGCAGATTGGAAAGTGCCGATTTCTTAAAGTTGAGACCTTATCATAATACCTCGAATTAATCCGCGTAAATCTGCAAAACCAGTGTTATCTGCGTGCTATTTACGATGTTTAATGGAACGCAAATCTCTTAAATTGCGCCGAATCACCCCAAGCCGGCGCGGTTGAATATTTCGTTGACTTGTTTGGTGTGATGATCAAGAGAAAACGCCTCTTCAATCTCAGATTCAGATAGCTTTGCAGTAATTCCTTCATTTTCCAAAACAAGCGGCTTTAGGTGCGTTTGCTCGCGCCATGCTTTCATCGCTAAAGGCTGTACCAAATCGTATGCCGCTTCCCGACTCATTCCTTTATCTATCAACTTCAACAGTAGCTGCTGCGAAAAGACCAACCCATGCGTACGATCAATATTTGAACGCATATTTTCAGGAAAAACGACCAAATTCTTCATCACATTCGCAAAACGATGCAGCATATAATCCAAAAGAATCGTTGCATCAGGTAAAATGATTCGTTCTGCTGAGGAATGCGAAATATCGCGTTCATGCCACAAAGGGATGTTCTCGAACGCGGTAACCATGTAGCCTCGTAACACTCGTGCGCATCCCGTAATATTCTCTGAACTTATCGGATTACGCTTATGCGGCATGGCTGAGGAACCTTTCTGTCCTTCAAAAAAACGCTCTTCAACTTCTCTTGTCTCACTTTTTTGAAGATGGCGTACTTCCACTGCCATTTTCTCCAGGGTTGAACCAATCAGCGCAAGCACTGAGACATAAAACGCGTGTCGATCACGCTGAAGCGTTTGAGTAGATACCGGCGCAGGTTGTAATCCCAAAAGCTCACACGTAATTTTTTCGACTTCCGGCGGAATATTCGCAAAGGTCCCAACCGCACCGGAAAGTTTCCCAAACTCCACACCCTCAGCAGCAAGTAGAAAGCGCTCCTGATTTCGTTTCATTTCGGTGTACCAAAGTGCACATTTCAAACCAAAGGTAGTCGGTTCTGCGTGGATTCCGTGCGTGCGCCCCATCATCACCGTAAATTTATGCTCGCGGGCTTTTTCGGCCAATACATCCAACATCCTTTGGATGCCATCGGAAATAAACTTATTCGCTTGCTTCAATCGGACTCCCCATGCCGTATCAACCACATCGGTGGAGGTCAACCCATAGTGCACCCATTTTTTTTCGGGTCCGAGTGTTTCAGAAACAGCGCGAGTAAATGCAACAACATCGTGTCGTGTTACGGCTTCAATTTCCTTAATCCGATCAATATCGAAGGAGGCATTTTCGTAGAGTTTGTCCACATCTTCAGGGGGGATATGTCCTAACCGACTCCATGCCCTACATGCGGCTAATTCAACATCAAGCCACGCCTGAAACTGATTGTGTTCCGTCCATATGGCAGTCATTTCCGGACGCGAATAACGCTCTAACATAATTTATTTCTTAGGTTTCTTTTTCTTTGGGGATGGAGGCGGCACTTCTTCAGGTTCTTCGGAAGCTTTCTGTTCTTCATCGAGTACTTTCACTCGGATTTTCTTCACACGATTGTTCTCAACTTCATGTACTGTAAGTTCAAGGTCTTTGAATTGGGTTTTCTCATTGGCTTCGGGAATACGTTCCAACAGGTGATAAACCAATCCCCCTAAGGTTTCATATTCATCATCGTCTGAGGTAAGTTCACGGTCAAGAATGTCACCTACTTCATCCAAATCAATTTTTGCATCGAAAATATAATCCCCATTTTTGCGACGCGTATAAAGACGCTCCTGACCACTATTTTCGTCGTGAATTTCCCCGATAATTTCTTCAAGGACATCATCCAACGTCACCAATCCTTCCGTTCCTCCATATTCATCAACTACAATAGCCACATGGACACGTTCACGTTGAAAATCCTTCAAAAGATCATCGATTTTCTTCGTCATTGGAATAAAAAATGGTTTTCGGGCAGTGGTCTTCCAATTAATTTGATGCGTTTTTTTAGCAGATGTTAAATAAGGAAGCAAATCTTTAGAATGAATAATCCCTACAATATTATCGAGATCATTCTCATAAAGCGGAAATCTGGATATACTACTTTCCTGAATCAATTTGATGACATCCTCAAGTGTATCAGTAGTAGAAACTGCAACCATATTCACACGAGAAGTCATGATTTCCTTCACGGTCGTATTCCCAAACTCAATGACATTCTCAATAATCTCGCGTTCTTCTCCACGTAATGTACCTTGAAGCTCTCCCACTTCGGCAATCGTTTTGATATCATCAGAAGAAATGGCATCGCTTGGTTTTGGGATGTGATGCTCAATTCGGAGGGCTGATTTAGCCACAATTGTGGTAAATGGTTTCAATATCAAAAAGAAAAAATAAAGAAACAGACTCAGGCTTCGGGAAACTTCAATGGCATTTTTGAGTGCAAGTACTTTAGGAGTTATTTCCGTTAAAATCACAATGGTAAATGTAATCACAACAACTTCAACCGAATAAATCAGCCATGTCGGTGCTCCGATGTACTCGACTAAATTACCCGTTAAGACCGCTGCAAATACAGCAACAATGATATTGGCAAAGGTATTTCCAATTAAAATAGTTGCCAAAAGTCTGCGGGGGTGATCAAGCATACTCTTAACTCGAATTTCTGTAGCATCGAGTTTGCGATCTGCATCGGTAAATCTGTTTCGGTTTTCCTGCGAAAAATATGCTACCTCAGAACTAGAGAAAAGGGCAGAAAAAATCAGTCCAAGCACGATTACAGAGATCTGAATGGCCGTATCGGTAGGATCTAAAGAGGCGCCAAATCCAGCAACCGCATTTTGAAGTGCGGCATCACCCAATAACAACAGATTAAACAGTATAAACGACGGAGGTTCCAATCAGCAAATCAGATTATTAAAAACACGGCAAAAAAATAGTTGCCTTTAGCGTCCTAAAGATACAAAGAATAAAGAAAATCAAAGAAGTACTTTATTTGATTGAAAACTTCGTTTTTTCTGCCTTTTTTCTGAAAATCATATTTCTGCCTTACTTTATCTTTACGTAACAAGTTTGATGAGCAAATAAAGAAAATCATGAGAAAATTAATCTCCTTAATTGCCTTTATATTTTTACTATTCATCGCTTCATGTGCTGAAACGATTGATGAAAAACATTCTGAGCCATTCAGAGTTATGAGTTTTAACATCCGTTATGACAACCCCGATGACGGTTTAAATGCATGGCCATACCGATCAGATTTTGTAGCTAGTACGATTCGATTTCACCGAAATGACATTATAGGAATACAGGAAGCTCTGCTTAATCAGATTCAGGATTTAGATGAACTTTTGCCCGAGTTTGCATGGACAGGCGTAGGCAGAGACGATGGAAGAAATGGCGGTGAATTTTGTGCTATTTTCTATCGTAAAGACCGTTTTGAGCTTCTTGAAGAAGGGACGTTTTGGCTTTCGGAAACGCCGGAAATTCCCGGTAGCAAAAGCTGGGATGCAGCGATTACCCGAATCGTTTCTTGGGGAAGTTTTTTGGATGTGCAAAACAATCAATCCTTTATCGTATTCAACACACATTATGATCATGTTGGAGTGCAAGCCCGTATTAAAAGCTCAGATCTCATCCTTCAAAAAATTAACTCCCTCTCAAACGGCAAACCTGTGATTCTTTTAGGGGATTTGAATACAATAGAAACCGAAGAGCCCTATAAAATTCTTACAAAAGCACATCACGATACTGCCCCCATTCTGTTTGATGCATACTATCACGCTACTTTAGGGCATCATGGCCCAACCAGCACGTGGAATGCTTTTAAAGAGATTGAACCGAACCGTAGAATTGATTTCATTTTTATTGACGCTCATTTCCAAGTCATTCAACACGGAATACTCGCCGATATCAGAGAGGGCAGATTTCCATCCGATCATTTGCCGGTTGTTGCGGATGTTTTCCTAATTCAAGAAGTGCTATAGTTAGCAGATAAAAAGATATGGATATTATATTATAAGTATTCGTATATTAAATCTTAATGATATGAGAGATACATTTATATGTAATTAATAAACCACCAATCTAAGGCACGTTCATTTTTAATATTTATAAGGACTTATAAATGAGCAAGAATAGGGATAAAAATGAAACTCTAAATGAGGAGTATCGGCAAAAGACAGTTGAATTGACAAAGTTAAACCATGAGCTTCGTAAGCTCGAAGATCTATTTAATGAAAGTCAACGCATTAGTAATCTGGGAGCTTGGGAGGTTGATCTTAAAAGCGGTAAAACTTTTTGGACTAAACAAGTGTATGAAATTCATGAGCTACCTCAAGGATTTGACCATAATTTGGTGAATGGAATTGAGTTTTATCACCCTGAAGATCGTTCAATAATTTCAGAAGCATTAAATCATACCCTTGAAACCGGCGAGCCCTTTAATGTAGAGTGCCGATTTATTACAGCCAAAGGAAACTTAAGATGGGTCAGATCAACCGGTAGAAAATCTGTAAATTCAGATGGTGCTTCTATTTTGGTCGGTGCTTTCCAGGATATCACCGATAGTAAAATTCAACGTGATGAGATTGAGAATTTTTTCAAGGTTAATCTTGATTTGCTTTGTATTGCTGACCTAGATGGAAATTTCATAAAAACAAATGAAGCTTGGGAAGAGGTTCTTGGATACTCAACTTCCGAGCTAAACAAGCGTAAATTTTTGGACTATATCCATCCCGATGATATGGAATCTACTCTAGAAGCCATGAAAAATATGGGAAATGGTGAAATCATCATGAACTTTGTAAATCGATATCGTTCAAAAGATGGGTCGTACCGCTGGATAGAATGGCGTTCTCGCCCTAAAGAAAACCTCATTTATGCCGCCGCACGCGACATCACCGATCGGTTGCAAGAGAAGCAGAAGTTGGCAATGGTTTTGGCAAAAAATCAAGCAATCCTTGATGCAAGTACACAGGTTAGTATCATTGCAATTGATTTTCATGGGAATATCATCTCTTTCAACAAAGGTGCTGAAAACCAACTTGGATATTCAGAATCAGAGGTTTTAGGAAAGTCGGTCAAGGAGTTTTTGCTGTTTGAGGAAGAAATCAAAAAAAATAATATTGAGTTGACCGGAAATTCCAATGAAACGATTAGTGATTTTGAAAATCTTATTCAGTATGTAAAATCAGGCAACACAATTTTGAGAGAATGGACTTTAAAACGAAAAGATGGTTCTTCATTTCCTGTAATTCTATCTAATACTCCAATTAACCAACATGATGAACCCATCGGCATTTTAGGAGTAGGAATTGATATAAGTGATTTAAAAAAAGCAGAAAAAGATATAAAAAGATTGTTGGAACTATCACAAGATCAGAATGACAGACTAAAGAACTTTGCGCATATTGTTTCTCATAATTTAAGATCACATGCATCAGGTATTTTAGGGATGCTCGAGATTTTGAAAATGGAAGAACCTGAATTGTACTCAAATGAATATGTGCAATACCTTAAAAAAGGTGCCAATAACTTGCAAAAAACGATTCAACATCTAACTGAAGTTGTCAAAAGTAGCTATTTAGACGAAGATGAGCTCAAAATCATACCTCTCAAACCGGTTGTTGAACGGAATATAGATAGCTTAATAACCACTGCTGAGAAGAATAAAATTCAACTATTGAATCTGGTCAACGATGAAATCTATATCCGTGCCATTCCAGCATATCTTGACAGTATCATTATGAATTTTATCACAAATTCCATTAAGTATGCCGACAAAAACAAAAATAGTTATTTAAAAATCACTGCATGGAAAACAGAGAACAATACCGTAGTTCAGTTCACAGATAATGGACTGGGAATTGATATGGATAAGTATGGAAGTCAGCTATTCGAACTCTACAAAACTTTTCATAACCACTCTGAATCATCCGGTATTGGCTTACATATCACTAATAATCAAATTCAGGCAATGGGTGGCACCGTTGAAGTTGAAAGTGCCCCCGGTATCGGAACTACATTTAGGGTTGTATTAAGGAATTGAGGGTGAATCAGGTAAAACCGTAATTTGTTTAGCATGAATGAATAGTTTTTGTTAGCATAGCTTTGTTTTAGTTAACTTTACACAAAACTAAAGTACAGTCTATGATTAAAACACTATTCTTTATTTTTCTCTTGATGGTTATTGTGCAAAAAAATGATTTACATGCGCAAACCCCTACACCAAATGCACATCAGCTATCACTGATTCAGATGGCTGATAATAGTGAATTCATTCGCGTTATCATTGAATTCCGGCTTCCCACAAAAACCATTTCATGGGAAGATAAGAATGCCATCAGTGCTTATAGAGAAGAAATTACTACCATTGGAAATGCATTAATTGAAAGAAATACTCAGCGATTTGAGCATGTACGCACCTTCGAAAACTTTCCCTTAATCGGTTTGGTAACAGACCTTGAAGGATTATTGACCTTATTCGATGATGCTGATGTTTTGAGTGTTTCACTAGATGAATTGAGCCAACCATTCATGAATGTGAGTAATGAAATTATTGGTTCTCCTGTGATTTGGGATTTAGGGTTTACCGGCGAAGGTACAGCTGTGGCCGTATTAGATACCGGAGTTGATTCCTCACATCCACACTTTGGAACAAGAGTAGTTGCTGAAGCTTGTTTTTCAACCACATTTTCGGGTCATGGTGCAACAACGTTATGTCCAAATGGGAATAATCCTTCTGGTTTTGATTCACAATTTGGAGCTGGTGCCGGAGTGGATTGTGATGTTTCCATAAGCGGATGCGGTCACGGAACACACGTTGCAGGTACGGTTGCGGGAAGTAGCGTAAATGCAGGCAGACCCATCAATGGAGTAGCAAAAGACGCCTCGCTCATTGCCATTCAGGTTTTTTCGGAATTTGATTATCAGCATCCTGAAAATTTTTGCGGTAATAATGCTACCAGTAATTGTGTACTTTCATATACAGGAGATCAAATTGCCGCATTAGATTGGATTTTAAGTATTAAAGATGATTATAACATCGTTGCTGCAAATATGAGTTTAGGAGGGGGTAGCTTTACTTCTGTTTGTGATAATGTTGATGATGATTTTGAAAGAAGTAGAAAAACTGCTTTCGATGATCTAAAAGCTGCGAATATTGCTACTATTGTAGCAGCTGGTAATGATAGTACAAAAAACGCATTAAGTGCGCCTGCTTGTATATCAACTGCAATCTCTGTTGGTTCAACTCAAACCGGTAAGTATTCCGGTACTTCATTGGATGCCATTTCATCGTTCTCAAACAGTGCTACTTATTTGGATTTGCTGGCTCCCGGACATTTTATAGAATCAGCCGTTCCGAATAATGGTTATGGTGGAAAAGCAGGTACATCCATGGCCGCTCCACATGTTGCCGGTGCATGGGCTCTATACCGACAAGCCTTTCCAAATGCTACCGTTGATGAAGTACTTGCGGCATTTACTAGTCATGGTGTTCCTCTTACTGACTCCAATGGAATTACTAAGCCACGGCTTCAAATTGACGAATCCATGCTTAATACACAAACGAATACTTCAATAACCGGAGATAATGTGGGTTGGAGATTACTGGGTTCACCGATTCAACAAACCACTTATTCCGATTTGTTCAGCTCGATATGGACACAGGGATTTCCCGGTTCTAATTCCGAAAATGGCGATCCTACGGTTTTTGTTTATTCTGAAGCTACCCGATCGTATAGTATTCCAAACGATGCTTCCCACACTATCGGAACAACCTCCCCAACAGGAAATTCAGCTGGAAAAGCTGTGTACGTTTATGTTTTTGAGGATGATGATTTTGATGGAATCCCGGATGTCTGGCCAAAACCGTTGGTCGCAACAGGGGTTCCAAATATTGGGGATATAAATGTGCCCCTTTCACGTACACTACCGGATGATGGCTCAATCGGCTGGCATTTAATCAGCAATCCGTTTCCCTATGCTCTTGATTGGAGTGATGTATTTGATGATGCTGCTAACATTCACGCTCATGCGTATGTTTGGAATCCCAATAGAATAGGCGGAGCCGATTACATTAACACAGATGGCGATTGGAATGGCATTATTGCTCCGTTTCAAGCTTTTTGGGTGCGTGCAGTAGATGATAATGCCGAAATAACCTTTCGTGCTTCTCAAGCCTCGCAGTTAGAAGCAACTTTATTTCAGGAACCTGAACGGATAGGGTTCACTTTAAGCCTGGAAACAGGTAGTAGCAGTACATGGACTTCCATCTTTTTTGAGGATGAAAAAGCACTCAAGCCGGAGGTCTTTAATGCATACAGATTAACAAGCTTATCACCGAGTTTTATTTATCTCTATACTTCAGATGATAACAATGATTCATCCTGGCTCACAAATTATCAATCGTTTTTTGATTTTACGTCAGCAGTTATTCCGCTTCATGTAGCATCTGCTCATGAAAATACATTTTCCTTACGTGCTTCTGATTTTAACCTGCCGGCTGATATCAGTGTTTCTCTAATAGATTACCATTCTGATGCTACTATCCGTGTTGACGAAACGTTTCATTATTCCTTTTCACTTGAAAACTCCCAAGTAACTCAAACTAATCCCAAACCGGATGCTCCTTATTTAGGATGGATGCATAAAGATTTAGTAACTACTGCAACAAATAAAGAGATGAGTTCTTCTCGATTTAGCTTGGTAATAAATAGATTGGCTACGAATGTAGCCCCCTACAATGACTTGCCTGTTTCGTTTCGGCTAAGTGCTAATTATCCGAATCCTTTTAATCCAACCACCCGCATTGAGTTTGATGTACCGGAATCAACCCATGTGCGGTTAGAGGTTTTTTCGATAACAGGGCAGCATGTTGCTACGATGGTAAATGAAATCAAACAAGCAGGTACGCATCAGATCCTTTTCGATGCTTCTCATTTATCGAGTGGGGTCTATCTCTACCGTTTACAGGCAGGAACATTCATCCAAACTCAAAAAATGACGCTGATTAAGTAGGGTATCAGCCGGTGTTTATAGCACGCGGATGACGCTGATTTGGCTGATTTACGCGGATTATTTCGAGGTCTTATGATAAGGTTTCAACTGTAAGAAATCGGCACATTTCAATCTGCGGTCATCCGCACAATCTGTGTCATCTGCGTTCCATCAGCCGTTGTTTATAGCAAGCAGATGAAGCAGAATTGGAAGACTTTTTTAAATAGTATTAGTGTAATAGGTGAACGATAAAATTATTCGATATCAAATTCTATTTGAGAATATTTTTCGCCTAAATTCGGGCTTTCGACCAAAATTTAGAAGTAAACCAATTTCAATTTCAGTTGCTTTAAGATAATTAATTAGCTGTAGCTCATGTTCTTCACATAAAGATTCCGAGGCTTTTAACTCGATAATTATTTTTCCCTCAACAATTAAATCTGCATAGTAATCACCAACTTCTTGTTCTTCATAAAAAACTTTTATTCTTCTCTGTTTTTCAACAAAAAGCCCTTGGTTTCTTAGTTCGATTAGTAGGGCGTTTTCATAAACTTTCTCTAAAAAACCGAAGCCTAGAGTGTTATAGACCTTGTAGAAAGATTTAATTATTCTATCTGTATAATCTGTATGTTTAAATGTGTTACTATTCATGGTTTTATAGAGAATAGATTTCAGACTGTTTATTCTACGTAAGTTATACTTGGCAAGTATAATTAATTTTAGTCCAAAAAAGAAATCCGTGACCAGCTCCGTTCGAGCTACCATTGTTTATAGCACGCAGATGACGCTGATTTGGCTGACTTACGCGGATTTTTTCGAGGTATTATGATAAGGTTTCAACTGTAAGAAATCGGCACATTTCAATCTGCGGTCATCCGCACAATCTGTGTCATCCGCGTTCCATCAGCCGGTGTTTATAGCAAGCAGATGACACTGATTCGAATATATTTCTAGCTATTCACAGGCACTTTCAAATACCGCGGTAATTGCTCGATGTAGGCTTCCGATTCTTCTGCGATGATTTGTTTCTCTTCGTTTGATTTTTTCTCGTACATATTTACCATGAAAGACACGCGCCCATTTTCCATGAAGGCATCTTTATGGTTGCTCACGAAGTTCCAATACAAATAGTTTAAAGGACACGCCTTTTCGCCGGTCTTCTCAGAAACCGAATAGCTACAATTCGCACAAAAATCGCTCATTTTGTTGATATAATTGCCACTTGCTATATACGGCTTGGAAGCCAATTTTCCCCCATCAGCAAACGTACTCATCCCCAATACATTCGGAAGTACGACCCACTCCCAGGCATCCACATACGCATACCAAAACCACCTAAAAAGTTCACGTGGGTCTGTTTCAGTAAGGTTAGCATAGTTGCTCAACACCATTAATCGAGGGATATGATGCGAATAGCCCTCTTCAAGTACCGGTTTCACGCACTCACTGATACATTTCATCTTCGTTTTGCCATCCCAAAACGCCTGCGGAACAGGATGCATAAACCCAAACGTATTCGCTTCTCTGACATCCGGCATCATGGCTTCGTAATAATTTCGGATGTATTCCCTCCAACCAATAATCTGACGGATGTACCCCTCCACCGAATTTAGTGGAGCATTTCCCTTTTTGTATTCTTCTAAAGCACGTTCACATAATTCTTCGGGGGTGAGCAACCCATTATTCATGTAAACAGATAACACAGAGTGATACACATGCGGCTTGCCGACGGACATCGCATCTTCATACGGACCAAAGTCTTTGAAACGATGTTTGAAAAAATCGTCCATTGCCTCAACAGCCTGCGTGCGCGTCACGGCATAGTTGAATGTTTCTAAATCCCCGAAATGATCAGGAAACTTTTCGTTCACCAGCTTAATAACATCTTCTGTTATTTGATCCGGTTTGAAGGGTATTAGCTTCGGTGGTTGATTGTTTTTGGGAAGCTTTTTTCGATTTTCTTTGTCATAATTCCACTCTCCACCCACCGGTTTTCCGGCATCCATCAAATAACCGGTGCGTTTTCTCATTTCGCGATAGAAAAACTCCATCACATACCCGTTTGAGAATTTTTCTTTCCACTCTTTGGGGTCTGACATAAAGAAATTATTAGAAACAACCTTTACCCGCTCTTCATTTTTTACAGAAATTTCTGAAAGTCGTTCGCTTAAATCCCATTCCGCAGGTTCCATCCAGGTTAAAAGGGCTTCGGGTTGTTCTTTCAAGAAATTACTTAATTGAACATCGGTGGCATCATCCCCCAATAAATATTTCACCTTGTATCCGTCTGCTCTGCACTGCTTGGCGAAGTGACGTTGTGCACTCCACATATACACCAACTTTTGCTTATGAAACGGCAATATTCGCGCCTCATCATAAGACTCAATGAAGAGTAAGGTTGGCGAATCACTCAAATGTGATTCAAATTTTTGTAGATTGAGTTGATCAATTCCGATGTATAAAAAGGATGTAGGCTCAGGCATTAGATAATCAAAGTGGGATGTTCGGATGGTGATTTTAAGGCTTTTATCATTTCAAATAATTTGATTTCATAACAAAAGATTCCATCTAATTATTCCTATTTTTGTCACCATAGTTAAACCACTTCGATTCAAGCTTATACGATGAAAAAACTTTCTTTTTATGCACTACTCATTTTCCTGACCGGATTTTTATGTTTATTTATCATTGAGGTAGGGCTGCGAATTGTCAATTATAGCGAGCCTAAAAGTACATGGCTTCAAATGCATGATCGTGGTTTTATGATGAATCAATCGGGAGGGGATGCGCTCCATACGTTTAATCGGGAGCCTTTCAGATATACATTTAGTGATAAGAGAACACGAGACGAAGGTGCCTTTCCTGATGCAAAAAATATTCTCGTATTCGGGGATTCGTTTACCTTTGGATTGCTTCTTCACGACCATCAAACTCCATTATTTCATTTGAATCAGATATTTAAAGCATCCGGATTAACAGAAGAATTTCGATTTGTCAATGCCGGAGTTGGTGGTACCGGACTTGCCGATTGGGTGGCACAACTCCAAACTTCCGATGAATTCCAAGCATTTGATGGCATCATGATTATTCATAATCATCATGATTTTAATCGCTCTATTTACAGGAATTTATTTGTATTGGATGTAGATAGCCTTCTCCATTCCATGCGTTGGAGAGAACGTGCGATTAAACGATGGCTTGATAACAGCACGCTTTTTAATTGGCTACAAGAGAAGTCTTTTTTTGTAAGTGGCTTACAAACCTTTTTTTGGACCTACCATTTTGAGGATGTCACACGTGGTTTCAATCCCCAAACTAGTCAAGTACCCATACCCGATTTAAGTTTATTGGTTGAAGGAAGCACGTATCCAGCCGATTTAACCAAAAGACTTTATCAAGAGCTTGGTAAACTTGCTGATGAGAGGGGAATACCCATATATGTAACAACTACAGGATTTATAAAGGATGATTTTTTCCATTCTTATGATAGAGTAGTTTTCAATGAGCTTGCTGAATTATTATCCAGTCTTAACATCCCCTATCACGACATCACTCCCGATTTTTTCAATCGTATTGATGGTGATTATAGTAGTGTAACCATTCCCGGAGATGGGCATCCGAATGCGGAGGGGGCGGCGTTGATGGCTGAGTTAATTGCAGCATTCATGCTTGAACAGTTGAGTGCGATTGAGGATTAGTCTAAAATCGGAGTCCGATTATTTTTATCACTCAAATTCATCTAAAATGGGAATTTTTCCGAAAAAGTTGAACCACAGTGCTACACGGTGTTTTTCGCAGAGTAACACAAAGTTTTATCCAATTCATAACACTGAGCGATTTGATTTAGATCCTGTTTAACTCAATGTAAGTCAGTGTTTAACCTCTCAGGCCTCTGTAGTTAAAAAAGTGGGGGGCTTTGTAGATATATTTATAATCAAACCCAAGTCTAAAATAAAAAACGCCCTCAGATTTCGGTCTGAGGGCGTTACACAGAAATAGTTAATAGCCGTTTACTACTTAACCAAGGTCATTTTACGGGTTAGCACTTGTCCATTAGAGGTCAATCGATACAGATAAACACCACTTGAGGCATTACCGGCATCCCAGCTAACGGTATGGCTACCCTGAGAAACTCTGCCATCAACAAGAACAGCTACTTCTCTTCCAATCATATCATAAACCGCAAGTTTTACATCAGCGGTTTCCGGCATAATGAAGTGTATGAATGTAGATGGGTTAAATGGATTCGGATAATTCTGGTAGAGTTCAATAATTCGTGCCAATTCCGGCTCATTCGGTTCAACAGAGGTTGACTGACCAAGCACGATTCTGTAATCGTTCCCGCTGTTGTTATCCCACGTATCATTCACAAAATTAATCACAAAATTGACTTCAGAGACAGATTGTGATGAGTTGTTGAATGGTCCAATCTGAATGGTGAGCTGATTATTAGTTGGTCCATTCATAGGAGATTGTACAGCAGGCCCTCCACTATGAAGTTGGGTTCCATTTGGCCAATAGGTATTGTTTGGTGTTGACCAACTGTTAACCCCCCAATGCAACCTTCCCCCGACATTTGCATCTCTAACTGTAATAGTAATTTGATCGTCAACGGTTGGATTTTGTGGTAACCAGGAAATTCTTGGAGGAGTGCCTCCGCCACCTCCGCCGGTTCCTGAAATTGTGATTCTGTAATCATTTGAGTTGTTATTATCCCAAGTATCATTATTGTAATTGATTACAAAATTCATTTCCGTTACAGCTTGGGCAGCATTATTGAAGGGTCCGATTTGAATTGAAAGATTTCCGTTTCCGTTATCCTGAAATGGACTACGCACGGCAGGACCTGATCCATCTAAATTACTTCCGGTTGGCCAGTACACATTGTTCGGCTGACTCCATCCATTAACACCCCAATGTAATACAGCACCTGTGGGGGCATTTTCAATAGTAATGGTAATCATATCATTTGCGCCGGGCGTAGTTGGAGTCCAGTTAACGGTGCCAAAGTTGCCGCCACCGCCACCGCCTCCGCCACCTCCACCACCGGAGCCGTCAGAATTAGTTTGGAAAAATCCGGCACCAAGCGCACCAATCAAGCCGGGACCATCTTTAACATATACGCCGGCAGAACTTGGGCCAACATTAAACTGAAGATTTCCTCCGTTTGGAACAGTGACAGCATGACCTGTTACCGCATCACGATACACCCCACCGGGAAGATTGGTAAAATTGAAACTCACGGTTTGATCTTTTGCCAATCCGACTGCTACAAAGCTGTTTCCATACTCGCGCGTGTAACCCACACCATGATGCCCGCCATTACCGGCCCATTGCCATGTACCCTTTTGTAGTGCTGGAATAGCGCGACGCATCGCATTAAGTTTCTGGAAATGACCATACATAATATGGTTCGGTGCCTGATCAATTACATTTCCATAATAAGCTCTACCGGTAATATCAATAGAGCGTTGATGTCCGCCGTATTGAATATCCGCTTTCGCACCGCGCATAAACTGCATTTCCGTACCATAGTAAACGGCCGGAATTCCACGCCATGTGAACATGAAGTTCATAGCCGCTGCCAGGTTTTCTGCATTATTTCCAAAACGCTGATCCCAGTCGTTATTTGGGCCAAAATCGTGGTTGTCGAGGAATGTTACGTTCGTGGAAGGATCAGAATACAGATGATCATAACGGGCTGCAGCCATTACGTTAGACATGGCATCACCACGCTCAAACATGTGGAAGGTTGCCATCGCAAAAAAGTCAATGATTGCTAAACCGGATGGCTGACCATTTCTCCAAGTGTATGCATGGGGATTGATTTCATCGATATTGTGCAACTCGTGGCGCTTTTGAGTTACCTCAGCAAAAATGAACAAATCCGGATTGATGGATTTGAACTCATCAAGGAAATAGAATACATCTTCATGACTCATGTGTTTTACGGTATCCCAACGGAATGCGTCAACGCCCATTTCAATGAAAGTTCTGTAGGCATCCACCAAATATTGGCGAAGGGTTGGACTTCCCGTATTTAAGTCCGGAGTGTCTTCATGTAACGCACGATACCATAAGTCTTCCAAACTATCGAAACCTTGCGCAAACCCGTTTCCTGAATGGTGAAACCAATCATTGCTTGTAGTGGTGACATAGCTTACGGTGTTCGGGAAATTGTAATTTTGAAGATGCTGATTATGCGGAGGTGGAAGCTTTGCAAGATTTGCACGACTCCATATTTTGCCATCATCGGGGTTTGGTGTTATGCCATCATATTCCCAATTAGGATTATCCTGAAGTGGATTTCCCTGACTGTCTTTCCCCCATGGCGCATTTGGATCTGTATTATACTTGATTTCAGCATGATCTTTGATTCCAAATCTTCCGGAATGATTGGTAACAATATCCAAAACAATTTTCATGTCGCGTGCATGAATTTCGTTAATCAAATCCTGAAATGTAGCACCCGGCGACTCAAGGCGAGGATCAACTCGGGTAAAATCCCATGCATGATACCCATGATAGTCGAGCGGACTACGATTATGCACAATAGGTGTTATCCATATAGCGGTAAACCCTAAATCTTTGATGTAGTCTAATTTTTGGATAAGCCCTTTAAAATCACCCCTCCAGGTTACATCATTCGGGTCTGTAATTTCCGGATTGATGTTTGGATCGGGGTTATATGAACTCCATTCATTCGGTACGTTATTGGATGGATCTCCATCAAAAAAACGTGTTGTGATTAAGAAATAGATGGTCTCTTCACGGAAATCAATTTGCGCCTTTAATGGCGCAAAAATCCCCGAAAAGATTACTAAAGCAAATAAAAGGATACTAAGTTTTCTCATAGCAAAGTGTTTAAATGTAGTGTCTATCAAAGTTGAAAAATTCAGAATTTAGAATTCAGAATTCAGAATGAATATGGGGTTGCTATAAACTGATAGCATCAAAACTTAATTTGTTTGTTAAGTATCCATATTTAAGAAGCTTATAATTCGCTTCCATTCTGAATTCTGAATTCATCATTCTGAATTCTTCATTCTGAATTCATCATTCCGAATTAACTATTTATTTAACGAGCGTCATTTTCCTGGTGATGACCTGTCCGGCTGACGACAAGCGGTACACATACACGCCGCTCGCCAATCGGTTGGCATCAAAAGATATCGCGTAGAAACCGGCTTGTTGAACATCATTAACAAGAGTAGCTACATTTTGACCCAACACGTTAAAGACTTCAAGCGTAACCCTGCCAGTTTCAGGAATCGTGTATTGAATACTTGTTGTCGGGTTGAACGGGTTCGGGTAATTCTGACTCAAGGTAGGTTGCATCGGAATATCATGTGTAGGCTCAATAACAGAGGTACTCATATCCAAAGGAAACCAATCCGTATGGAATGGACCACCTGCAGTAGTGTTAAAGTTTGGATTAAAGCCAAAGTTTCCGAAAGCATCCGCGGTTCCAACGGCATCACCGGGAACAAGGACATTTGAGAAGTACCCTGTACTTGAAACGATGAAAGCAAAAGCTCGGAAATTACCGGTAGTAACGCCAAGATCAGTTAAAGAAAGTGCAATTTCGACCCCATTTAAAGCCTGACCATCATTCAGCATTGCGTAGCGAATGCTGTTTGCAGGAAGTAGCCCATCTTCTTCAGGACCGATACCTGTAGAGCCGTTTGGTAGCGGACTATCGGCTGCCGGTAGTACAACAAGCCCTGCTTTCTCTTCTCCGGTATAGTCTGCCATTGACATCAATACACGATTTTGAGAACCGATAATTGCAATACCGTAATCAGCTTCAAAATCCATTCGGAAATTTCTACGTGCTGCCTCCGGATTTAGGAATACTACTGCACCCTCAGCACCACCTAACGATTCCCCGGCAGGGATTCCGGCTTTATCTTCAAAATCAAGAATCAAACCAATTCCATCGCCTCCGCCAATGGCCATACGACCCTCAATGGCGATATAAAGGGTATCATTTTGAACATAGTAGAAAAGGGCATCAACTGAATTACTAGGCCCGAATCCGGCATTATCGTTTAAGCGCTCAGCCATTTTCACATATTGAGGCTCGTTGATTACCCCATCAATTCTTATTTCAGCACCTTCATTCGGGTCAACAACCTCAAAAATGGTTTCAACAACATCATCCGAAGCGTCTTGATCTGCGTCGAAAAGGATGGAGAAACGTGCCGTAAATGTTCCTGGGGTATCAAAGGTTATAGCATCAAAAGAAACTAACTGAGAACTACCTGCATTAATGTTCGATACCACTTTATTTGACGTGTACAGAGCCTGAGCGCCGGAAAGAATCTCAAAACGTACATCCACATTTTGCTGGCTGAACAAAGATTGATTTTCAAATGAAGCACGTGGAACAACGGTTTCATCAATAAAACGTGTTCCGCGAGGTGTTTCAATTTCAAGGGCAGCAAGGTTTACATCCGGATCATCGAGTTCGTACCCAACCGGAACCCAAATATGGTAAGAATTTGCTTTTGTTCTGATAAGTGCTCTTCCATCGGCAAAAACTTCTGTTGTTCCTTCGAAATTTCCGGTAATATCAAAAAGCATGTTGTTTGGCCACTGAGTGTCAACCCAAACATTAATATCTCTGTTACTATGCTTGTTGATTGCAACAATCAATCCAGACTGACCACCGGTGCCACTACGTTCTGCAACATATACGTGGCGTGGATCATCGCTTGCGTTACCCGGCCAAAATGGATTTCCACCGCCCTCGCCAACACGTGTGAGCGCTTTATATGAGCCGCCCCCAAACTGATTTCTAATTTGAATTAAGCGGGTAATTTCATCACGGAGGCCATAATTAAAATAATCTCTCCACCAAACCTGAGCATATCCGGGATGGGTTAACATGTGCGCATACGCCAACATTTTGCGGTTTACAACGGGGGAATGACCCGGTGCTGTTGCGTTGCCGGTGTAGTCGGTACGGTCGAAATCGTGGTTGTCAATAAAGGTCACGATTTGATCGAACGGAACCCCAAAACTGTTGTGTAAGCCGGCAGTGTGCCATTCGCGGATATCATAATTGTTGCCGCCATCACTCATTGCTTTGTACGCAAAACGCATGTTGAAGTCAAAAACCGCCCCCGCTTTACTTGGACCCGGTGATGGACTTAGGTTGTCCTCAGAGGTGTTAATCATACGCAGATAATCGCGTTTGCGTTGAATGCTTCCATCAAAAAGTTCATGCACATGAAACTTGCCCTGCATGGCACCAAAGTTCATAAACGATTTGAAGTACTCCGGATGAATACCTTTCACAAAATCGAAACGGTATCCATCGAGATCTAACGTTTGTGTAAGCCAATCAGCCCAGCGAATCAAACTATCTCCAACAGCCATAGTTGCACCACTTCCGGTATGTAATGCATTGGTGTATCCAAACTCATTTACATACATCTGATGGAATCCACGAAGCTGAGTATTACTTAAAAAATCACCGGTATTGTTTTGGTTGTGCGTAGCATTTGGGAAGAAAAATTCGTTTCCCCCATCAATTGGCCATGCCACACGACCCGAACCATGCGTTAATGGGAAGCCGGTAAAGGTGTTTACCCCATCCGGACTAAACAGCGACCCGCCATTTCGGTTAGTATAAAACTGAGCATATACGTTCGGCTCAAGATTACCACCGGAACGGTGGTTGAGTACGATATCCGCATACACTTTTAAACCATTAGTTTTTAACTGCTGAATGGCGAAGATTAATCCATCTTTAGTTCCATAACGTGTTGGAATAAACTCGCCGGTGCCGGAAGTCTGATCACCTGCACGACTATCAAAGTTTCCTAGATCATAATAATCGTAAGGAGTATATCCTACATCAAATCCACCCGCAGCTGATTTGCTCGGTGGGGGAAGCCAAATACTATGGAAGCCTGCTCTGCCAAGGAGCGGTGCATAAGTAGCAAGGGTATCGTACCAAACTCCGCCCGGGGTCACATCCCAGTAGAAGCCTTGCATCATGGTGCGGTCTTGTTGTGCCTGAAGATTAAGAACAAAAAAACTGCCTATAAAAAGGGTTAGTAGTAATCGTTTCATATATTTCTGTTATTGGGATTTTTGGAGGCTTTATGGATGGATGGGTAATCATTAGCATCACAATGTAAGCGCTTTCATCAAAATAAAGATTTCAATTTTAACTTACAACTTAGAAAAGTGATCGCTTAAAAATCTTTAAATAAAATATTAATAAATATTTAAAAACGTACTCTTACCTGAAGTCCAAGCTGACTTCTGACATTTCCAAAGGATTCATCCAAACCGCTTCCAACACTTTGGCGATCTTCAAAAATGGTGGCGGCATATTTCATCCAAATATCAATATTTTTGGATGCTGTGTATCTGAGTAAAATATACCCACGTTGACCGGTTCCGGATAATGCGGCGCTAGAAAAAACATAGAGCATGTCATTTTCAAATGCGAAAATACGGGATGTAAAACTTTCCGTTTCAAAGAAGGCTATACGGGCATCTACCATCAAACGAGGGGTTGGCAACCATCTGATATCCTGAAACATCAGGATTCCGAACTCAGGTTCACCGTTTCTATCTCTTGCACGAACCCACTCCACTCTGCTTCTTGTTCTGAACTGTCGTGTAATCTGATAGTCAAGCTGTGTACGAATGCTCGTTCGTGTATCCTGACCCATGATATTGATATCTCTTCCAAAAGCATCCTGAATCAAATAGTCATTCTCTCTGATTTTTGAGCGTGCTATGATTGAACCTTGCATGGCGCGAGAAAATCGAATATCAACCGCTGCAAGCCAATCGTACACGGAAGTTGCTTGACGAGTTCCAAATCGCGGGGCAGGAAAACGAAATTGATCAAAATAGCCGCTAAACCGAAATGTTCGATTAAGTTGATGCTCTAATCCTACATAAATACCTTCTTCATTTCGAGGTATTCCGGAAGACTCCCCAAATCCTGATCCAAAAATGGATTGAAAATCTTTAGCATAATTACGGTAAACAATCGCAACATTTGTGTTGCTGTCTATCGGAAACTCAGATCCCGTTACAACTCCCATCCCCCCGTTTTGGCTTCTTGCGGCTTCACCGTATAAAATTACCGAACCAAAAAATAAACGATAATCTATCCCAAAAGCAGATGCAGTTGAGCCTTCAAAATCATATCTGTTTGAAAGGGATGTACCTCGAATAATTGTTTTGTCATATTCAGCCATATACCCGGTGGCACCAATAACTCCAAAACCGGTGTTGTATCGGATTCTTCCACCGTACATTTCAAGGTTTGTGTTGAATCTTCTGGCACGCTCGGTTGGGGTTCGGTGAAATCCGGTGGAGCTTGGAAAACGAATACTATCTCCCTGAACCACTGTAGCACTTAATGGACGGCTTGAATAAAAACCGGTAAATTGTAAATCTCCCCCAATCGTTGCTGCAACTCCACGCATAAACCGTGTTTCTTCACTTGATTGATACGGTTGCAACCCTCGTTCTCTTCTGGCCGGTGCGCGAATAACTTCCCGCCCCTTCCCAAAACCAAGACCTGTCCAAAGTACTAACCCCTGACCTGCCCAAATTCCATAATCTCCAATAACCAATCGTTGCAGATAACCAACGTTCTGAATTCCGATATGCCATGAATTAAAATCGAAGTCGGTTGGCCCTGCAAGAGGTTCTCCGGGTTGTTTGTGTTGGGTAAGATTAAGTGCAATACGCTGGCTACGATAATTGAACCGCTGATAGTATCTTAATTGATTTCCGGCGTATCGGGTTTGACCCTCAAATTCGGGTTCAGTATAACCCACTTGTTGCTCAAGTACAGTCTGCATACGGCTGAACATCTCAAACCGTCCGCCTTGCGTCCAATAGCCGGGGCTTGTAAGTAATCTTCTTGTTAGCTCAGCTCTGCTTCCTACGGTTACATAAGGGCGCATACGTTCCAAGGTAGCCGGGCCAATTCCGCTTACTCGAACAAGCTCATCAACAGTTTCAAAAGGTTTTGCACGGCGATAAGTGATAATATTTTGTGCAAGACGAATATTTAACCCCGGTATCGGTAGCAGATCGTCAAGAGAAGCGGTATTCACATTTACCGGATTATTGGCTAAATCAATCAAGAACTGCGCTAACTCTTCAGGCGAAAGTTCTTCGTCTTCAGGATCGAAGTCTTCGAGGATACGTTCCAAATCACGTTCAACTGTACGAGTGGTATCGGCGGGAACCTGACCAAAAACTTCATCATATCCTGAAAATATCAGGAATAAGAGAACTAAAAAAATACTTCGGTTCACGATACGCATGTCTTTCAGAAGTGAATGTGAAAATCAAAACCGGGATTCCATCCCATGACATAATGTTGCTGTGCTACAATATTGACTTTCCATGACGGTTGTTTATATCCAAGACCCGCTGAATAGGTGAGTGGTTCGGTAGTGATTCCACCTCTCATGTATAATTGATCAATAATGCGCACTTCAAGTCCACCGCGATAAGAAAGTGGGAAACGACTGTCTTTTACTAAATCTGTAGAAAGCATCCCTCTATCATTAAGTTGATAGGAAAGTCCAAGAGCCAATTCGCGAGGCAATTCTTCTTTAGCTCTGCCGATTCGGCTACGCGATAGATTAGTAGCACGTGACCCAAACCAAAGACCATTGACCAACTCGTAGGCTACTCCCGCATCAAAAACAAGAGTACCTGCACTTCCATAAACGCCATCAATGGAAATGTGGGCATAATTAACGACAATCCCGGCTCTAAATCCTTGAAAACCTCTGCTGTAACCTACTCTGAATCTGCTTTCACGATACAGGTCGTCTCCGAAGGTATGCATCCCAATTCCAAAAGAACCAATAGAATGAGTGTAATGACCTGCAAGGGCAACATCTGTTAACTCCGCCAGATTATAATACCTGATACCATAAAATGATACGGAGCGACCTGATTCGGGTAACAAAGCAGGGTTTGCAAACACATTCCATGTTTCTGATGGTAGTGCAGTAACGGCTTGCCCCATTGAGGTGCCACGAGCTCCTAAAATAAGTTGAGCATGCGAATGGTTAACCATTCCGGCTAAAAGAAGCACTATCAAAACGAAAGGGTAACGTTTGATATGATACTTTTTAATGTATCGATTCGTTTTCATAACTTATCAGTCAGAATCATTGTATGTTGTATTCATGAATAATAGACAAATCGTGCGTTTTTTAAAACCACTCCTTTCCGTTTTTACGCTTCTGTTGCTCTTATTGATGCCACGTGGATCTTTTTCACAGGAATTTAATGTAACGGTCGATTTAAATACCGGTCAAATTAGTACTACTGAGTATAATTATCTTAATGAGTTGAGAACACTCATTAAAGAATATATTGAAGACCGACGCTGGACAGATCATAATTTTCAAGAAGATGAGCGCATAGAAGTTCGCTTGAATATTGTGATAACAAATGCTGATAACAATGCCAATTTTGATGCAAATCTGATTGTCCAGGCCTTTAGACCAATCTACAATACCAATAACAAATCGCTTTTGGTTCGTATAAATGATTCCGGTTGGCAATTCAATTTCCCCAGAGGTAGAACCATAATTTATGATCCTTTCCAGTTTGATGATATTGCTTCTGTGCTTGATTTCTACATGCTCGTGATTTTAGGATACGATTTTGATAGCTTTTCTGAGTTGGGTGGAACACCTTATTTTCAGCAAGCGCAGAATATTTTAAATGTTGCTCAAGCCGGAGGAGGAGGAGCGGGATGGTCTTCATCCGGATCGCGAAGATCGCGCCACAATCTTATTACACAGCTTAATGACCAACGTTATGAAGGGTTAAGAAGAGCGATTTATACATACCACCGTTTAGGATTAGACCGATTTACAATCAATACTGATGCAGCGAGATTAAGTGTATTGGAATCTTTTGAGCTTTTACGCGATACCCAACGTCAAGTAACGGATCAACATTTGTTCAGTATTCTCTTCAGTACAAAATTCAGAGAGTTTACCGCTGTTTTTGTGGATGCCGATCTAAATCTTCGTCTTCAGGCGTATAATTTACTTATAGATATGGATAATAGTCATGTTTCAGAGTACGATAAACTACAATAAGCTATCTTTACTTTCACTTGCTGCTATATTACTCCTTTCTTCGTGCAAAAGTGAAGTGGTGTCAGAGTCTTACTTTACGTTCGATGCTCCATCTTTAACAATTGAGCATATTCTTACCATAGAAGATACCCCTGAACACCAAATCGGGGATTTTTATGAATTCAGTTTAGATTCAAAAGGGCGTTTTTTTATCCCTGATGAGGCTTTGAATAAAATCCATGTGTTTGATGATGAGGGGAATCTGATTACTACAATTGGTCGGGAAGGTCGTGGTCCCGGGGAATTTCAACGCATCGTACTTTCAATCAGTCCGAAAGATGAACTCTTTGCCTTAGATTCGCAGCTTTTCCGCACTCAACAATTTGTGGAACATGCCGGAAATTGGAATCTTGCTCATATATTTGATATACAAAGAGAAGGAATGTCTTTTCCGTTACGGGCGGTATCTATTGATGACACCTCTATTTTAATTGAGTTTCTTACAGCATACTCAATCAATCCTGATTCAGAAAAAAAGAGTCCATTTATTCGGTTAATTCAACCGGATGGAACCCTACTTATCGATAAAGTTGCCGAGTTGCAGCAACGAGATGTTTTAGTAGTTCGAACACCAACATCCGTATCGGTCAGGCCACATCCTTTTGGCAGCGAGCAGCATGTATTTTATAAAGAAAACGTTATTTATCATGCGTGGGGTGGCGGTTTTGATGTATTGAGAACAACGGTACAAGATGGTGCTTCTTCCACCGATACCCTTTTTTCTCATCGAATTCCATCCATCCCGATTACCTCAACCGATTGGCAAAAAGCATTTGCAGAGTTTGAATTTGAAGACGAATTCAAAAGAGTTGCAAGAGAATCTGAAGTGGCACATAAAAGCAAACTCTTGGGCTTGGCAGTTGATGATTTGAATAGAATTTGGATAAAAAGAAATGTGGATGAAGGGGTACCAAATTGGGCTGTTTTTTCCGAAACGGGTATATTATTGTTGATGGCTACCCTTCCGGATAGGTTTAGAATAATGGACATTAGAGAAAATCACATTTACGGAATTTATGCTAATGAATTTGATGTTTCTCAGGTTCAGGTTTTACGTATTTCTGAATAAATAAAGATCATGTTGAAAGAGTACTTACTAAAAATAAAAGACCCCATTAGCTTTTTGACGCATTTCTTAGGTTTTTTATTGAGTGTTATAGGATTGGTTCTATTACTCATTGCCGGAACCGGGGTTTGGGAACTCGCCTCTTTCGCCATTTTCGGCACCACTATGATGATGATGTACTTCGCAAGTAGTATCTATCATTTCTTCACCCTATCCAATGAGAAAACTCGCCTACTCCGAAAATTTGACCATATCGCAATTTATCTCTTCATTGCCGGTTCTTTCACACCTTTTACTCTTTTATTGATGGATGGAACCTTCAAGTGGGTTATGATTTCAGTCGTCTGGGGGATTGCTTTAGGAGGCATTATTCTCAAGTTGGTTTGGTTACAAGCACCGCGTTGGTTATCTGTTGTTTTTTATTTGGGGATGGGATGGCTCGGTTTAGTCATCATTCCAAATACGTTTGTTCAGATTCAGGCTGCTGCATGGTGGGTTGTTGCAGGTGGGTTAAGTTATACCGTTGGAGCTGTAATTTATGGTATGCAAAAGCCGAATATCATCCCCGGTTGGTTTGGATTTCATGAACTCTGGCACATTTTTGTGATGGGGGGTAGTTTTTGTCATTTTTGGGCAGTATATAATTTTCTGCCAAGTGCCTAAAAATCAATACATTTTTGTCGAAATCTTCGTATATTAATCAATTGATTAACCTAAGGCTGCATTTATTATTAAATCACTTACCAATCAGCTTTTTAATCGGTTATGTGGAAACATCGAGACCCCTCCTACATCCACATAAATTACAACACATTATTATCCATTAGTTTATTACAGCATTGATTTATTTAGATCTTTTTCTCACGAGTTTCATTTCTATTTTTTCGATTGTAAACCCGTTTACTGCCATGCCGGTTTTCTTGGCGCTCACAGAGAATAACACACCTCTGGAGCGGAAAAGACAAGCCTTAAAAGGTTGCATTTTCATGATTTTTATTCTAGGTGCATTCCTTTTTGGAGGAACATATATTATTAATTTTTATGGGATTAGTATTGAGGGAATCCGTATAGCCGGTGGACTTATGATTATGACATGGGGATTTTCACTTCTAAATCCTAAAGAAAGTGGACGCAAAATCTCAGAAGAAGACGAGCAAGAAGCCACCCAAAAATTGGATATTTCGTTTAGTCCCCTTGCTATGCCGTTGCTTTCAGGTCCTGGAAGTATTGCTGCAGTTCTTGGATTATCTTCTCAATCTACTGAGTTTACGCAATATGTCAGCATCTTTGCGGCCATACTCCTCGTTGCATTTTGTAGTTATGGAGTGCTGAGAGTCGCACCAAAGATTGTAAAGTATCTCGGAAAAACCGGCATGACTGCCCTAACGCGAATGATGGGTTTTATTGCGCTATGTATTGGGGTTCAATTTATAATTAACGGAATTACCCCCCTGTTAAATTGAAAACATTTCAGTATCATATCCGTATTACTGAATGATACATTCTGAATTATTAAATTATGCATTAACAAATCAGTAAGGTTATGAATCTCTGGGTTTTTCTCACAATTATTATAGTGGCGGGGTATCTGATTGATGCCTACAATAAGAATCAAAAGCTGAAAACACGGTTTAAGGCTAACGATAAGTATGTTACAGAACTGGAAGAAGAAATAAAAAAGCTTCGTTTGCGAGTAGAAAATCTAGAAATTATTGCTGTTTCAGATCCGGATAATTTTCAGGACAGAGCACGTAATGTGCGCTATCCGGAGCGAGATGTTGATCCTTCAGCAGAAAATCAACGTTTAGTAAATGAATTAGCACGAAAAAAACAAGGAGTTCGATAAATGTCTGAATTGGAGTTATTTATACCTTTAGCGGCGATGTTTGGTTTTTTTGGAACTGTAATTTACATTTTCCACAGTATCTTTAAGTATAGCAGACTGAAAATGGAAGCCAAAAATAAAGCTCTTGATCCGGCACTGCTTGATGAGCTCAAAAATTTACGGTCTTTCAAAGAGCGTACTGAAAAAAGGCTTCAGGCGCTGGAACATATCGCTTCAACAGATCATGCGGAGGAGTCCACTCTTTTTTTAGATTATGATGAACCCCCTCTTGAGAGCAATCAACCGGAAAAAAATACAAGCAGACTTAAAAATCAGTTAAAGTCATGATTCTTTTGTAGGGTTTGATTAACTTCCCCCAAATGGATTAACTGCTCAATACTTATAACCTAACTACCTGATATGAGTTTAACGGCTTTAGAGATTAAACAACGAACATTTGCCAGAACTATTCGTGGCTACGATGTATCTGAAGTAAATGCCTTCCTTAGTATGATTGCTCATGACTGGGAATTTCAGGTTGGTAAAATTAAAGATCTGGAAAGAGAAGTAAAGGCGCTTCAAGATAAACTCACGCATTATCAGCGTATTGAAGGTACCTTGCACGAAACCTTGCAAACGGCTCGTGATAATGCCGCTGAGCGTTTAGATAACGCGCGTAAAGAAGCAGCTAATAAGGTTCAGAAAGCTGAAATGGAAGCGGAAAGGTTACTTCAAGAAGCGCGCAGTGAAAAGCAACTTGTGAGAAATAGTGTTTTGGAGCTTATCCAGAAAAAAAATGAAATGGTAGCTTCTTTAGATTCTTATCTGGATAGTGCAAAGAAATCACTAGATCGCTTTAAAGCAGATGAGCATCACACCTTTAAATCAGATGAGATCATAGCTGAAATACCAGCTGAAAAACCTAAAAAGACAAAACCGGCAAGTGAAGAAAAAATAGATTCGACCGTTCCCGGAGTGGAAAAACTGGATGACTTGCTGGATGATATAGACTAAACCTCTTAAATAATTAACTATGAATATTGATTCAGTAGCTGAGTTTCGTCGTAAAAGAGATGAAGCCGTAGCGTTTATTCAATCAAAAACTTCTATCAAACCGGAAGTGCTTATCGTATTGGGAACAGGCCTTGGCAGACTAGCCGAGCAAATGGAAACAGAAGTGAGTATCCCGTATGAAGAAATTCCTCATTTCCCGGTTTCAACGGTTGAAAGTCATTCAGGAAGACTCCGTTTTGGAACCTTAGGCGGAAAAAAGGTCGTGGCCATGCAAGGTAGATTTCATTATTATGAAAATTACACCATGCAACAAATAGCTTTTCCTGTCCGCGTTGCCGGTGCGTTGGGCGCGCATACCCTTATGGTTTCAAATGCAGCCGGAGGAATGAACCCATTATTTCGACGTGGCGATATAATGTTGATTGTAGATCATATCAATATGCTGGGCGACAACCCTCTCATTGGCCCCAATGACGATGATTTAGGAGTGAGATTCCCTGATATGAGTGAACCTTACACCAACGAGTTGATTGCCCTTGCTGAACGTGTTGCGCTTGATAATGGTATAAAAATGCACCAAGGCGTATATGTAGCGGTTTCCGGGCCAAACCTCGAAACAAGAGCCGAGTATCGCTTCTTAAGAATGATTGGTGCTGATGTTGTTGGGATGAGTACTGTACCGGAAGTAATTACTGCGATACACATGGGAATGAAAGTTCTTGGCGTATCTGCCGTAACCGATGAATGCTTCCCTGATAGCCTAAAACCGGTAGAAATGGCTGAAATTATTGAAGCTGCAAACATCGCTGAACCCAAACTTACAAAAGTTATTAGCGGAGTGCTTGAACGCTTATAAAAATTAGGTATATCTTTTTGCATTCGTTTTTTTTTGATAACTTCATTTCCGTAACTAAAAAAACAGGTTTAAATGGAATCAAACCACGATAACGGAATATGGGACGAACACAAGTGGGAGTCCCACATCAACGAGATTGAGCAAAAAAATAATCAGTGGAGAGTTTTTCTGGAAAATACCATTGGGGACGACAATCCCCGATGGTATCGTATTTTAAAACAATCTGACTCTGAACAGGATGCCCTTGATACCTATATAGAAGAAGAACTCTTGTTCGATGAGGCCTACTTTCCGGATGACGATGATGATTGGGATTTAGATGATGAGGATGATGACGACATCCTTTTTGAAGATGATGAAGATTTCGAGAACTATAGCGATATAGATGATCTCGATGATGACGATTATGATGATGACCTATTAGATGAAACTATGGGATTTATTGAGGAGGGCGAAGAATGGAAGCTGCTCAGCCTTGATTTCGCAACGACTAATTACGGAACCATTGAAAATTTGAACATCTATGTACAGGCACACGAACTTGGCATTTTAGTGCTTAAAATGGCCGAAGAATACAATGCGTTACATCTTAACACAATGTATAATCAATTTGTGTCTAATGTTCTTCAAATTAGTACGAAAATCGCAGCCGGGTACTCGCTTGGCTTCGAAATTGACATGTTAGGTGGCAATATAGCCTATAACAAAAAAGCTCTTGATGCTGCAAATAGTGCACTTACATCACTGCAATCCATCAAAAATAAAGCAATTTTTCCTGATATGGAATCTTACTTTTTGCTACACAGGAACCTTTCTAAACTTAGAAACGAAACAGGCGTTTATTTGCAAGAGCTCCGCCAACGCTTCCGCGAAGAAATGGAGTAGGGAAATTAGCTGAAAGCTAAAAGAATAGTTTAGGGGGATATTTCTATCCCCTTATCATTTATGGGAAGATTCCAAGCTTACTATATATGACCCCGATTTTGCGAATGGCACTCACAAATGCCGCTGTTCTCAAATCAATATTAAATTCGTTTTTTATGTCATTGATTTGGTTGTAAGCGGTAATCATTGTGTCTTCTAAGCCGGAATCTACAATGTCCATTTCAGTTGCTCCATGGGCAAGTAGCCCTATTTCCTGATCACTGAGTTTTCTGTTTGTCAAATCTTGGATAGCATGAAGCATTCTTCTTGCAGAGTTTTCTTCAAAACGTCTGTCCATCCTTCCAAAACGAACATGAGAAAGATTTTTCAGCCACTCGAAATATGAAACGGTTACGCCACCGGCATTTAGATAATTATCTGGAATAATTAATGCTCCACGACGCTTAATAATATCGTGTGCTTCCATTGTTGTTGGGCCATTGGCTGCTTCTGCAATAATCTTAGCTTTAATTTTTGGTGCATTCTCTTTATGAAGTTGATTTTCGAGTGCTGCAGGAATCAAAATATCGCATTCTAATTCAAGTGCTTCAAGCGTATGGTTGAGTGCTTTTGCCTTATAAAACCCCGTAATAGAGCCTGTTTCTTTACGATGTCGGTCTAACTCTGCGATATCAATTCCATTTTCATTATAAATGGCTCCGTCATATTCTGCAACGGCTATGATAATTCCCCCGGCTTCATGTATAAATTTGGCTGAATGGTATCCCACATTACCAAAGCCTTGAACCACCACTTTTTTTCCTTCAAGACCTTTGCTCATTCCGAGGTTCTTCATATCATCTGCCTGATCGCAAGCTTCACGAACTCCAAAAAATACACCCCGACCGGTAGCTTCTGTTCTTCCTCTAATTCCGCCTAATTCAACAGGTTTTCCGGTAACACATCCTTCGGCATTTAATCCGGGTACAATCGCTTTGTAGGTATCAACAATCCACCCCATTTCTTTTTCGCCGGTTCCATAATCAGGTGCCGGAACGTCAATATCCGGGCCAATGAAGTTTTTATTTGCCAGCTCAAAGGTAAATCGGCGGGTGATTCTCTCAAGTTCGCCCTCCGAGTAATTTCTGCGATCAATTCTAACCCCTCCTTTGGCTCCACCAAATGGAACATCTACTACGGCACATTTGTAAGTCATTAAAGCGGCAAGTGCTTTCACTTCATCTTCATTTACCTCTAGACTGTAGCGAATTCCTCCTTTAGTTGGTAGTTTATGGTGACTATGTTCAGCACGCCAAGCGTGTATGGTTTCAATACTTCCATCATCTTTTTGCAATGGGAAAGTGAAATGGCAAACAGTATTGCAACTTTTAATCTGCTCTAATAATCCTTTTTTGAAAGTGGTATAGCCAGCTGCGCGGTCAAAATAATGATTAACCTGCTCAAAGAAAGAAATTTTACTCATAAAACCAATTTTTTGTTAATAATGAAAAAGCCCTTTTTCACGCCTAATAATGCGGAAAAAACCAATCATTAGCAACGACTTACCTCGGTAGAAGTAGAAATATTATTTGACATGAAGCAAGCTGAAACAAACGATTCCAACATTGAGTCTGCGATTTACTTTAAACCCAGCTTTTGTAAAAAGATGATCCGATGCTTCTTCATCCCAAAAATGAAGCCCACCTATTTCAGAACCTTTTTGAAGGAGTGAACCATACCACGTTGAGGCCTTCAAGAGATGCATCATAAAACAACGTCCTTCGGGTTTAAGAACGCGTTTCATTTCATAGAGGACTTTCTCGGGGTTTGCAAACTCATTTAATGTTCCACCACAGACAAGTGCATCCATGCTTTCGGCATAAAAGGGAAGTGATTCGGCATCGGCTCTGAGTAAGAACACGTTGTGTTGTTCATCGCGCGCATATTTAGATGTTTCCTCAAGCATATCCTCTGAAAAATCCAGTGCAATTACATTGGCTTCAGGTTCGCGTTCGGCAATAGACCGAGCATAAAATCCGGTTGAGCAGCCAATATCGGCAATCCATTCGTTTTTTTGTGGAGCTGTCCAGGTTTGGAGGAGTTTTTTTTCATCCTCAAAAGAAAATTCTTCTCCCGATAATATTCCAATGGATTTTTTACGCCATAATTCCTCGTACACAGAGGCTGTCATCGGAATAAAATTACTTCGTTGTGCAAGTGTAATGCCATCTGGAGTACTATTTATGTATTGGATGATATTTTCCTTAATCTCGCACTCTCTTCCCGACTGACTAAGCACATTCCCATTAAACGAAGACTGTAAATCTGCGACAGAGGAGGGAATGGTGAAATAATTTCGCTCATCACCAGGAGCTTTTAGGATTAAATCGGATTTCATGAGGGGGGAATTGGTTGTTGGTTGGTTGATAGGTTGAGAAGTTGAGGGGTTTAGGAAGCTGAAAGCTCAAGGCTGAAAGCTGAAAGGTTTTTTGTGAATGGGTTTAGGTGTTAAGAAGTTGAGGGGTTTAGGAAGCTGAAAGCTCAAGGCTGAAAGCTGAAAGGTTATTTTGTGAATGGGTTTAGGTGTTGAGAAGTTGAGAGGTTGAGGGAGCTGGAAGGTGTTTTTTGGGGGCAAAAAAATCCGCGAATATCCGCCAAATCCGCGTTATCTGCGTTCTATTGAGCAGAGGTTTATGATGTTTGTTGGATTCGTTTCTTCGTTTAATATGGTAATTCATCAGCATGAATCGGTTCAAATTAAGACCTCAATATGTTATTAAGTTGTATGAATACGATCATGTCAGTCGATATTTTAATTTATGCTAATAACAGATCCATTTCATAAAGCATTCTCATTTTCTTTACGTAGAATTTGACGTAAAGATATAGGCAATCATTAACATAATTGGCTATCTTAAATCATCCCTAAAAAGTCAGAAAATGTAGTGTGCATCTAAATGTGCCGAATCGAGCGGGAAATGTTAACTTAGCATCTTAAATCTTTCAACGTGCTTCATTACAACGATTTTAAATTTAAAAACCGTAGAAAACAACTCATACAAGAGTTGCGCGAAAAGGGAATACAATCAGAACGGGTTTTAAAAGCAATTGAAGGTGTGCCACGCCATCTGTTTGTTGACTCAGCGTTCAGTTTGCGCGCGTATGAGGATTCAGCTTTACCCATTGATATGGGGCAAACCATTTCACAACCCTATACGGTTGCCCGTCAAACCGAGTTATTAGATGTTTTTCCCGGGGAAAAAGTCCTTGAAATTGGAACAGGATCGGGCTATCAATGCGCGGTGTTGTGTGAAATGGGGGCTCAGGTATTTACGATTGAACGTCATAAACTACTCTATGAGCGCTCACGAACCATTTTAAACGATACCGGGTATAAAGCTCAATTCAAATTGGGCGATGGCACTCTCGGTTGGACGGCCTACGCCCCCTACGATGCCATTATTGTAACCGCAGGTGCGCCGGTTGTACCGGAATCTTTGTTACAACAACTTGCTGATGGCGGACGACTTGTCATTCCGGTGGGCGATGAACACAAACAAGCCATGCATAAAATCGTGAAACAGGGTGATTCTTTCTTTGAAGAAGTATTCAATGATTTTAAATTTGTACCTTTGGTCGGAAAAGACGGCTGGAAATCTGAATTTTAATTGAATTCCACCCCAAAAAAAGTTATTCATTTCAAGAACCATTCAATAAACGCATGACGGAACAACACTTTACCCCGGAACAGGATCAACAAGATAATACATCATGGAAAGAAGCACCCATTTTATACTTGAAAGGCTTCTTTATGGGTTCTGCCGATGTGGTACCTGGCGTAAGCGGGGGTACGATGGCGCTCATATTTGGGATTTATTATCGTTTTGTGAATGCTATAAAAAGCGTGAATCTTGATGTAATTAAAGCATTGCTAACATTTCGGCTGAAAGATGTGTTCGAGCAGGTTCACTGGAAATTTTTGTTGATTCTTCTTACCGGGGTTTTGTCGGCAATCTTGTTTTTTACGAGAGTAATACCGCTTCCGGTATTAATGCAAACTCATCCTGAGCTGATTTACGGTCTCTTTTTCGGTTTAATTGCAGGTTCTATTGTGTTGCTAATTTTTGGATTGGAAAATTTTTCATGGAAATCCGGTCTATGGATTTTGCTAGGTACCATCATTGGGTTTGCTGTTGTAAATCTCGTTCCGGTTGAGACTCCCAATAACATGCTTTTCATTTTCTTTTCAGGGAGTATTGCTATTTCCGCTATGGTGCTTCCGGGAATTTCGGGCTCATTTATCCTTCTAATTCTTCGCAAATACGACACCGTTTTAGGTGCATTCGGTAAACTCGGAGGTCCAGAAACGGTAGATGCTTTTCTTATTTTGGTTCCGTTTGGTTTGGGGATGCTTTTCGGAATCGGTCTCTTTGCCCGATTACTATCTTGGTTGCTGTCAAAATATTATATCTCTACCCTCTGTATTTTGATTGGATTTATGGCAGGATCCCTTTACATCATTTGGCCGTTCCAAGAGCAAGAGTTTGTGGATTCGGTGCGCAAAGAAATTGTACTCGTGCAAAGTGAACGCGCGCAGGAAGTACTTGCATCTGAACCCGATAAAACAGCTGCTGAATACATTATGGCGGGAGAAATTATAAACCCTGATGCTCCAATTGAACAACAGAAAATTGAATTGATTACCGTTAAGAAGAAGCAGATTTCAAGTTCACCGTTTATTCCTGATGCTGAAGGACGTGATGCCCGACTCACAAATGGGAGAGCTTCGGTAGTGAGTGGTTATAGTATGATGCTTGCCGGATTATTCGTTGTTTTTGTGATTGGTTATCTATCAAGGCAAAAAAACGATTCTGTTGTGTAAGTTCACGCAGATTCGTTACATTTCAAGAAGAAGAACAAATTTCAACCATGAGTCCACTCCGATTAATCCGAATTACAAAATTAGTTATACAATCTTCGTTTATTTAAACGTAAAAACAATAACTTAACTTTGTGAACCTTCGTGTATTCGAGACTTTGTGATTATTAATTAACTTTTCGGAGCAGGCTCAACCATGCTTTTTAAAGGGTTTCATTATGCTAAAAATTAATAAAATTCTTGTCCCAACAGACTTTTCAAAAGGTGCAAAGGATGCCTATCGTTATGCAAAAGCAGTAGCGGAGCGTTTTGGAGGCAAAATTGATTTCATTCATGTAATTCCCATCCTAAAATACTTGAATGAAAGTATTGGGAAACTTGGACTTCCACTTGATATGGATAAAGATATTTATCCCAAAATTCTAATAAACTCAAAAAAACGCCTCGAAGATGAGTTAACGCTTAATATTCCTCAGGAATTTAGGGGTATGGTGCATGTGAAAGTAAATCGAAAAGCACATGACACGATTGTAGAATTAGCCGAAAAGCAAGGCTATGATATGATAATAATGGGAGCGAAAGGCTCGCATGAAAACAGTCTCATAAAAGGAAGTACAGCTGAAAAAGTGATAAGACATTCTACTGTTCCTGTCTTATGTGTACATGGAGATTTACCTCCAAATGGCGTAAACAGAGTGTTAGTGCCGACAGATTATTCAACACTATCAATTGCTTCGCTTGAGTATGCTGTTTCAATGGCAAGCAGTCTCGATTCTGAGGTTACATTATTACATGTTCTCGAACTTTATGGTAGCCCCATTGAAAACGAGCCCCGAAATGCCGAGCCCGGACGTGGTGATGCCGATAATATGAGTCGTAAGCTTCTCGATAAGGTTAAGAGTCATCTCGAAAAAAATACTCTCGGTGAACGCACATGGACGATTCTGGAAGAAGATGGTAAAACGTATCTTTACAAAGATGCCCCTACCAAACGCAAGATTCGCCTCAATGTTGAAGTAGTTCGTGGAATTTCGGCGCATTATGCCATTGCAGATTTTGCAAACACTGAATCGGATATGATTGTAATGACTACGCACGGGCGTAGTGGCTTATCGCATTTATTCCTCGGCTCAACAACCGAACGTGTCATAATGAGCTCTGATGTACCCGTACTAACGGTTCGTCCGCAGAAAAAAGCAAAGAGCTGATTTTCTGAAGTCAGTCTATGTGGATTACATACCTCATCATTTTTCTGACAGTAGGGGTGACATACTATGCCTGGAATATAAATCCCAAATTTCAACAGACGGGTATGTTGCGCCCGTACTTTACGTTTAGAGAGGATCGGTGGTATCAGCTGATAACATCAGGATTTTTGCATGCCAATGTAACCCACTTGCTGTTCAACATGATAACGCTTTTTTTCTTCGGACCAATTGTTGAACGTACTATCGGGGTTGGTCATTTTTTAGGATTGTATTTTTGTGGATTAAATATAGCCTCAATCCCAAGTTTATTTCGACACCGGAATAATCCACAGTTTGCAAGTTTGGGTGCCTCAGGAGCGGTTGGTGCAGTGCTTTTTGCATTTATTTTTTACTTCCCGATGGAACCCATTTTTCTGTTTTTCATTCCTATTGGAATACCGGCCGTACTTTTCGGAGCTGTATTCATAGGCTATAGTTTTTGGGCTCACAAAAATGCAAGCGACCAAATAAACCATGAAGCACACATTGCCGGTGCGTTAACCGGATTGATTTATGTCCTCGTCATTGTACCGAGAGGCTTCGATCATTTATTGACGCTCTTGGGGTTGATTTGAATTATAGAAGTTTAGCAAGTAAAAGTATCATACCATAGGTTTTAAGTCTAGGAGTAAGTAATAGATATTTTTGACATTATCCCATTAGTTATAAAGGAATAATGTCTAAAATTTAAACTATAAGAAACAAAGATTAATGCTCACCAGCCAAGGGTGTAGCTTCTCTTGTCAAATTTCGAATTGCAGAAACAGAAGTGTAATGATTATACAAATAGGAGATGTTTTGGACATACATAACAGGTTCTAGCCCCCGAGCATATCCAAAGCGAACTACTTCATGGGTATAGTATTCACGCATTGATTTTTTGTTCATAAAGCGGGCAGTATTTCCATCCCAAATAGTTGGGTCGGCTCCGAAATATTCCGCAAGGCGACGGGCATCCTGCACATGGGCATGTCCTACATTATATGAGGCTAAAATGAATTTAATACGCTCATTTTCATCAGGGATGTGCGGTGTCCAGTAATTTTGCAGCCATTTTAGAAAAGCTACACCCGCACGGATATTTTGCTCAGGGTCAAAAGGGTCTTCAGCGCCAAATGCATCAGCAGTTGAAGGCATGAGTTGCATCAAACCCATAGCTCCTGCCCAAGAAACCGCTTCAGGATTAAACTGAGATTCCTGGAAAATTAATGCGGCTAATAACATCCAATCCCAGCCTAAATCCTCGGCATATTTTTTGATAATGTCATCATATTCTGAAATATTTCCACCGGTGCTGAACATTAAATCACTATCTGCTCTAATGGTAAATGCCCTTCGATTTTCAAAGTATTTATTATAGATGACGAAGAAGTCTGTTTGCCGACTAAAATGAGCCAACCAATCATTAAGAGCTTCAAGCAGGTCTGGAGCATTTTTCCTAACAGCCCAAGCTGTTTGTTGTGGGAGACTTAATTCTGTTCTTACATCAAGTATAGGGAAATAGGCTTGGTTTAAACGTGCGATATTTTCATCGGAAATAGTAAAATCAATTTCCCGTTCAGCTACCATTCGGATGAGTTCTTCTGTTGTAACTCCGGAATCTGCTTCAACAATATCAATAGTTTCTCCAATTTCATTTTGTAAGTTTAGGATGCGTTCGTGGTATGAGGAGCCTCGCCTGACATGAATTGTCTTTCCTCCAAGCTCAATAGGGTTACGAATAAGCATGCGTTCCGTTTCATGTACTCGCATGGTTCGCCAATTCTCCGGTTTTCGCTGTATCAAAACCTGATGTGTGGTATTTAAAGGGGAAGAAAACTCAAGAAATTCACGTCTATCTCGCGTTATGGTTAAATTGTACGCTATTAAATCTACTTCACCCGTTTGAAGCATCTCGAACATATCATTAAAATCACGCGCAATTTTTAAGTCAATGGTTACTCCGAGATTCTTTTCCAAGTATTTAAGCAATTCATATTCATACCCCATTGGCTGTCCTCGATAAATAAAGTAGCTCACCGGGCTGTATGAAGTAACGACTCGCAAAACGCCTTCTTCCTCGATTTCAGCTAAATCACGGATATTTATCGATTCAACTTCAGATTCATACGAAACACAACCACTTAAAAATGGCATGCCAAACAGATATAGCAGTAGCCATCCCGTAAAAAATGCTCTAATATGATATCCCATACTTTTGTATCTCTTAATAACAGTTTTTACCCCTATAATGAACACCCAATAAGTTAAGAGGATAAATACTGATTAAATTATTGACAATACTCAAAACCAATATACTTATAAATTTAGAAAATCAAAGTATTCTCGATTAAGCCCTATTTAACTAAATATCAATGAGATGGCAATATGTATTCGTCTTTTGGGATAGGCGATGACAGAAATCTGCTGTCTATAATCCAACGTTCATCAAAAACGGAAGCATATTCAATCACCAACATAAAATGTTCTCTTTTCATGAAAAAATTACGCAACATTTGTGCACCTTGAACAGACTCATCAGAAGCTATCAATAAAAATTCGGTACCAGGCTGAATTACTCTGCCGGGAAACAAACTAGAATAGCGGATTGATCCCAAACTGTCGTCAGGCGTACTAAACTCACTAACATATCCATACAAATCTAATTGATATTTTTCGCCATTTTCGTAAATGAACACATCTTTTATGAATGCCGGGCCTATTCCCGTGTTCATTATCAGAAATCGGAAATAATCCATACCAAAAGAAGGTCCCATTTCTAGGTAAGGAAGTACAGAAGCAAATTGTTGTTTTTTCGCCAATTCAAATTGACGTGACAAAAGGTGCGATTGATACACCAATATGAACAAAGTGAACAAACTGATTGTAATGGCAGATAAGCTTATAATGAGATTTGTATTTCTATTGGAGCTGAAACCATGTGATTCTTCATTTTTGGAGCTTTCGCTAAGGTTTGGTTGATTCTCATCCATAAAATAAATCTAAGGGTATGGTTCGCAGTAAGTTATTGAATGTATAAGAAGGATGAAAGGGGGGATAAACTCCTTTGTTTGGCAGCAGCAAAGAAACAGTGCCGATTGAATGGGTGATTTTGATTTTGGCCGTGACTTTAACCGGCTGTTCAAAGCAAAACCAACCAATGTGTTTTTGGTAAAACTCAGCTATTGGTTTGGTTGATGATGTGCCTTAACGGGCTATTTTCCATCCTAAAAAGGCCATTGGGAAATATGCCAAAGTAAGATCAACAATGTTGAACCATAGGGGCGATGGAAGCAGGTACACATTTATACATCCCCCAACAAAAAAGAAAATACCGATACCAATTGCCAGCTTTAGGTGATGACCTGCTGATAGCCTTGCAACTAAAAATGCACCAACCAAAGTGCCTAAAGCGTGTGCCAGAAATGGCATCAAAAAATGTTTGGGTTCAAACAAATGCATGGCAGCTACAAGCCCATCGATTGTGGTTACATCGGCACCTTCGGGCGGCGGAATAATGGAGTCGCTTATGGAAATGACACCCATATTTACGGCAGAACCGGCAATAATTCCGCCCACTAAAACCAATGTATTTCTTAAAATCGGATGCATGTTTCCCCCTGGTTAATTGCGGTAGAAGTCCAAACTACTTTGTACTCAGCCATTTCCTTTCATTTTCGAATACAACATCGTGAGAGGTCACTGAACCATTTAGAATATCCATCTCACTCATCTCAAGCATTTCAATTTGCTCATTAATTAGAGTTTGGTTCTCATAACCGGAAATAGAGTCAATCACTTTTGAAATTCTATCCAATAATTCAATATTGTTAATGTGGTTTACTTTAACAACGATTGAATGGCGAAGTTTTTCAGCATTTTCCATAATTACTCTTTACTGATTATTTCCATTCATAATTTAGATACATGATACCATAATTGAAACCAAAGCAAAAAATCATTTTTATATCGATAACTCACAACTGCATCATTTCTGATTTTATTTCCCGGGGATATTTTTCCAAAGCGTAACGATAGGCCGTTCTTGGCATGGATGAATGATGCGTTTTGAGGAAGGATATTACCTCATCCGGCCATTTTTTTGAGGCTTCTTTGAGCATCCATCCGTAACCTTTTTGCACGAGGTCTTCTTTGTCTTCCAGCAGTTCAGTAGCAATTTGAAGCGCAAGTTCGATGTGACTCCCTTTTCGTAGTAATTTCAACAAACTAACCCCGGCAGCCCTGCGAAACCAAAGATTATCAGAGGTTGTCCATTCGAGGACACGTTGGGCTTCATCGGGGAATTTCAGGAAGTACTCACCTAATACATTGGAGCAGATGTCATCGCAATCAGCCCAGTCTTTTGTCCATTCCAAAAGCCAGGCTTCAAATAAGTTGATGTGATGACGCTCAAATTGCCGTTTACATTTCCCCGCCCATTGGTATGCCGTAACTTTCAATTCGTAGATGTTTTCGTGAAGGAGCAAATCACATACATCAAGTTTTTGGTCAATGGGCAGGTTCTTGATGTTGCCGTAAAATTCTTGTGCAATAGCTCTGATTTTTGGAACCCTTACCCCAAAGTATCCATCCACATTTAGGTTGAACAGCTTAGCGACATGCTCCCGATAGCCGGGTTCGGCCTCCGCCTTAAAACGGTTTTTGAGTTCTGGGATGATGGAGGGCATTGCAGTATGGGTTTAACCCTGAGCTCTAAAAATAGAGCTCAGGATTTTAAATTACCCCTAAACCTCATTCCCTTTTGCAGTAAACGCCTGGATGCCTGTGATATCGCGACCCAGGATGAGACCGTGGATGTCGTAGGTTCCTTCGTAGGTGTTTACGGATTCAAGGTTCACCATATGGTGAATCACGCGATATTCACCGGTGATGCCGTTTCCGCCGAGCATATCACGGGCGATACGCGCAATTTCAAGTGCTTTGCCGCAGTTGTTGCGCTTCGCAAGGGAGGTCATGGATGGATGATCTTTTCCCTGATCTTTCAACTGACCAAGTCGCCATGCCAAAAGCTGCATTTGGGTGATATCGGTGAGCATGTTGGCGAGTTTGGTTTGAATCAGCTGGGTTGCGCCTAAAGGAAGCCCGAATTGCTTTCGCTCCATCACATACTGACGTGCACGATGGTAGCAGTTTTCCGCCGCCCCAAGCGATCCCCAAGCGATTCCATATCGGGCGCTATTTAAACAGGTGAACGGTCCTTTCAATCCGCGGATATCCGGGAAGGCGTTTTCTTCCGGCACAAAGACATCCTCCAAAATAATCTCTCCGGTGTGCGATGCCCTTAGCGACATTTTGTTATGCGTAACCGGTGCGGAATATCCTTTCCAATCTTTCTCAACTATGAAGCCGCGAATTATGCCATCTTCATTTCCGATGTTTTTTCCCTTCGCCCAAACGATCGCAATATCAGCGATGGGTGAGTTTGTAATCCACATTTTGGCGCCATTGAGTACCCATCCGCCATCTACTTTGGTAGCCGTGGTTTTCATCCCGCCGGGATCTGAACCGTGGTCAGGTTCGGTGAGTCCGAAACAGCCGATTAACTCCGCAGCGGCCAGTTTCGGCAGGTACCTTTTTTTCTGATCCTCGGTGCCGAACACATTGATGGGGTGCATCACCAGTGAAGACTGCACCGACATAAACGAACGATAGGCAGAATCAACACGCTCAATTTCACGTGCTATGAGTCCGTAGGCGGTGTGGCTTGCTCCAATCCCTCCGTACTCTTCAGGAATAGTAACGCCAAGCAGGTTGAGCTCGGCCATTTCCTTGGGGATTTCAGCATCGAAAATTTCCTCTTGATTTCCTTTGCAGGCGCGTGGTTCCAATTTAGATTGCGCATAATCGCGAGCCGTTTCCATGATCATGCGATCATCTTCATTTAATAATGACTCAAATTGAAGGGCGTCGTCGGTGTTAAATGTATTTTTTGGCATAAAAATAATGTTTTTTAGTTGGTAATCTTTTCCCATTCGATTTTATAATAATATCCTACATCGGGATGTATGAGATGATACTCATAGGTCATTGTACTAGCATCGAATGGTATGGCTTTTAAATCTTCATAGACAGTAGATACTTCTGAGTTTATACGTTTTCTGCGCAAGATGGCATTACTTCTAATGGTACTGTTTTTAAGAATTATTCTGAAATGAATAATATCTATTGGAGCATCTACCTTAACTTCAACATGAGGTTTTGACACCCCTTCAACATCATTCATTTTTGCATGAAAATGAATGATAATAGTATCATTAAACTTAATAGGTTTCTTAAATTTAAGAATCGCACCATCATATCTTTTTGAGTCTCTCTCGAAAACATTTTCGACTTTCTGAAGTGATGATGATATCTCCGGTAAATGCCTGCCTGTCCACTTGAAGTTGTATTCAAGTTCGTCCATAAGCACTTTCTTGCACTGAATTAATCTATATGTCTCAAATACAATATTCTGCTCATCAGCTGTTTCGTATTTTATGAATGTGGATACTTTATTGTACCCATCAGGGTTATCTTCATTTATGAACTTATTTATCACAAATAACCCACGTGCTGTTAGAGCTAAAAGCATAATCAAGAAGAAGCTCAGTGCAATTGTAACAGAATATAAATCACTAATAAATATGATTACCAATCCGGTAATGCTTGCTATACCGCCATAAACGCCAATATCTTTCAATATTATTTTTAGCATCGTATAAAAAAAGCAACACTCTCTTAGTGCTGCTTTGATGATTTAAAATTTCAAGTACAAAAATTTGGAATATTTATGCGTCTGTTCCCATATTTAGCTCCGTGTATAATTGTTTATAGTGGTTAAAATAAGTAATTCCATACGGATTCGCAATAAAAGCAAAATGTCTTAGGCTATAAAACAACGCTTTAGGCAGAGCTAAATTATAAGAAAACACATAGACTTCATTAGATAATTATTAAATCAATTATCGTATCAACTGCCGCGCCAACACCATGCGTTGAATCTCACTCGTTCCCTCGCCGATTTCGAGTAATTTAGCATCGCGGAGGAAGCGTTCTACGTGGTACTCTTTGGTGTAGCCATATCCGCCATGAATTTGGATGGCATCCAAACAGGCTTGTGTACACATTTCAGAGGCAAAAAGCTTGGCCATGGAAGCCTCTTTGGTGTATGGGCGACCATGATCTTTGAGCCATGCTGCACGTTGAACGAGTAAACGAGCGGCATCAATCTGAACAGCCATGTTCACAATTTTCCACTGAATGGCCTGGAATTGAGCAATCGGTTTTCCGAATTGCGCGCGTTCCTGTGCATATTTCACGCTTTCTTCGTATGCACCACGGGCAACTCCCACAGCAATGGAGCCAATCCCGACTCTTCCGCCATCTAAAATTTTCATGGTATCAATAAAACCATGACCTAATTCACCAAGTTGATTTTCAGCCGGGACTTCCACGTCCTCCATATAAATTTCGCATGTATCGGATGAATTCATCCCGAGTTTTTTCAATTTTGGTCCGTAACTGAACCCCTTCATTCCTTTTTCAAGGATGAACGCTGTAACGCCCTTTGAGCCTTTTTCGCGGTCGGTAACGGCAAGTACCACGTAAATGCTTCCAACTGAACCCTGGGTGATGAAAATTTTGGTGCCATTCAAAATCCACTTATCGCCTTTGCGAACGGCAGTGGTTTTCATGTTGGATGCATCGCTACCGGAACCCGGCTCGGTAAGTGCCCATGCGCCGAGGGCTTGCCCGGTGGTCAATTGAGTCAGATATTTTTGCTTTTGCGCTTCATTACCGGCCAAAGCTATGTGTGCCGAACATAGGGAAGTATGAGAAGCAACGGTTAGCGCAAGAGAAGCATCCCAACGACCAATTTCCTCAAGTGCAATGGCAAAGCTGACGGAATCTGAACCACCACCACCATAAATTTCAGGGTGATAAATGCCGAGCATCCCCATTTCGCCGAGTTCATTTACAATATCATGGGGGAATTCGCAGGCTTCGTCACGCTCCATAACCGTTGGGGCAACGCGCTGTTCAACAAAATCACGAATACTTTCTTTAATAAGTTGTTGATCTTCGGTAAGGTCGAAATTAAGAGCCGGGGCTAATATAAAATCTGTATTCATTGTCTTTAATAATTTTTTGTTATTACACTAAAAAAACGCTTTTCTGAGCAAATATAAGCAGAACCATCATAATATTAATAAAGAAACATTTAGGTGAAAAAATTCCCAATTCAGACATAATAAACTAAATTTTTAGCTCGTTTTGTTGCTTTTCTAACAGTATGTCTCTCAATACGCTCGAAAAGGAACGTGTTCCGATTTTATTTTGAAGCACGGTCTTTTTGATTTATTTTAGGCGACTGAATGCAAAGAGCCTGATGAAAACAAAGTAAGACAGGTTATTTTCGGATGTTTTCATAATGTTAGGGCTACCGAAGGAAGTTATACAATTAACGTAAATACCATCTTTTGAACGTGATAAACAGCGGTTCCGAAATTTTGGATGTGGCATTAATGCTCACCTTTGCGGCACTCAGCATTTCACTGATTTTGGCCATGGTTCGACTGATTATTGGTCCAAGTCTGCCGGATAGAGTGGTTGCACTTGATTTGATTGCTTATATAGTAATCGCATTTATTGCAACGTATGCCATTTCAACAGGTGTCTCAGATTTTATTGATGCAGCAATTGTAGTAGCACTGATTGCCTTTTTAGGTACAGTAGCTTTTGCTCGTTATGTGCAACAATCTGCAAATAAAAAGGAGGATGACACTATATGATTACTCAAACACTCATTGCCATTCTCTTATTGTTTGGCTCATTTTTTGTGATAGTTGCGGCCATTGGGGTAATCCGACTCCCGGATCTTCTTATGAAAATGCATGCTTCAACTAAAGCAGGTACTTTGGGTGCCGGTTTGATATTGCTTGCAGTTGCTTTTGCATTTGGAGAGGTTTCTGTAACTACAAGAGCGGTTGCAGCTATTTTATTCCTGCTTATTACAGCTCCCATTGCAGCCCATTTAATTGGTCGAGCCGGTTATTATGCCGGAATTAAACTATGGAAGGGTACTATTATAGATGAGTTTAAAGAAGACCATCCCGGACGTTTCCCAAATAATGGTAAAAACCCTTGAATTTTTTAATGATGAATCCTAACACGTACCTTAACCGCAGTTCTGATACTGTTTAACGGATGAGCATGCTTTTATCAGTTATAATCATTTTTGTAGCCTCCCTGCTCGCACCTTTCTTACACAAGGCGCTTAAAGGCAGCACGGGATGGGTACTCTCGTTGATACCACTCGGAATCTTTTCATGGTTACTTACCTTTATCCCAGCCGTTTCTTCTGGAGAGGTAATTCGTGAATCTGTAACCTGGGTATCATATTTAGGAATTAACCTTTCCTTTTACCTTGACGGTCTATCCTTACTATTTGGCCTTATTATTACAGGGATTGGAACGTTCATTTTAATTTATGGAGGTGGATATCTTCATGGACATCCCCAAATAAGCAGATTTTATTTAAGTATTCTGCTTTTTATGGGCTCCATGGTGGGTGTTGTACTTGCAGACAACATTATTACGATGTTCATTTTCTGGGAAATGACCAGTATCAGCTCCTATTTGTTGATTGGTTTCAACCATGAGAAAGAAGATTCCCGTAAATCGGCATTACAGGCATTGCTTGTTACCGGTTCCGGTGGTTTAGCGATGCTTGCCGGACTCATTCTCCTATCTGTGATTACAGGTACCATGGAGATGTCCGAAATGCTGAATGCTACCGGGGTTGCTGAGTCGCCGCTGTATCTCGGAATGTTGATTCTCGTTTTAATAGGATGTTTTACAAAGTCAGCACAGTTCCCATTTCATTTTTGGTTACCCGGCGCAATGGCTGCTCCAACGCCGGTCTCAGCCTACTTACACTCGGCTACCATGGTAAAAGCCGGCGTGTATCTCATGGCGCGTCTAAACCCGGTAGTTGGGGGAACTGAAATTTGGTTCTATCTCCTAACAGGTTTTGGTGCAGCTACGATGCTTTTTGGAGCTTGGTTGGCTCTTTGCCATACCGACTTAAAAAAGATACTCGCTTACACTACCGTGATGGCTTTGGGGACATTAACCATGCTTATTGGTATGGGACATGAATATGCGATGAAAGCTGCGGCTGTATTTTTGTTAGCGCACTCTATGTACAAAGGAGCTTTGTTCATGATTGCCGGTGCAATTGACCATGAAGCTGGTACAAGAGACGTAAAATTCCTTGGCGGTCTAAGAAAACTGATGCCCCTTTCTGCTGCATTTGCCGCCTTAGCTGCTCTTTCAATGGCAGGGGTTGCTCCACTTTTCGGATTTATCGGAAAGGAACTTATTTACGAAGCTGCTCTAACCTCCTATGCTTTCCCAATGGCACTGATTGCAATTGCGGTAATAGCGAACATTGCGGGTGTTGCAGCAAGCGGAATAGTTGCAATAAAGCCTTTCTATGGTGAAGAAAAAGAAACACCAAAACATGCGCATGAAGCACCACTAAGTATGTGGTTAGGGCCTGCGGTTCTTTCTGTTTCGAGTTTGGTTTTCGGAGTATTACCATTCTTGATTGATGGCTCTTTGATTTCAAAAGCATCAGCTGCAATTGGCGGTACACCTGATTTGGTTTTCAAACTTTCGCTTTGGCATGGAGTAAATGCTGCTTTGATTCTGAGTATCGTTACATTCCTGTCAGGAGTTGGGGTCTTTTTAATTTGGGAAAAAATCCGTGACGGAGCAGGACTTCAGGGGTATGCCCGTTGGATTGGTCAAGGTCCGGAGAACGGTTATCAGCACACACTTGATGGCATGCTCGCATTTGCCGGACTTCAAACCAGATTTTTCCAGAACGGATATTTGCGCTATTACTTAATCACGATTCTCGCTACTACTGTTTTATTACTTGGATACACCTTGTTCAACAAGACAGAGTTGGTGATGAGTGCTGATTTTAGTCAAATCTACTCCTATGAATGGGTTCTTGCGGTTATTATTGTAATCAGCGCATTTGTGGCACTAAGAGCACAATCCGGATTGGTTGCCATAGCCGCACTCGGTGTTATGGGATATTCCATTGCTCTTATTTATGTACTTTTCAGCGCTCCTGACCTTGCCATTACTCAGGTTTTAGTTGAAACGTTGACTGTCATTTTAGTGGCATTGGTACTCATCCACATCCCTCAATTCAAAGTTGAAGCTAAGACCTCCTCAAAAGTTCGTGATGGACTTATAGCCGGTGGGATTGGCGCATTGGTAACGGTGTTTACACTTGCCTTGCTTCAATTAGATTTTGATCCGTTTATGTCTGAGTATTTTGCTCAGAATAGTTATGAAATCGCATACGGTCGCAACATCGTAAACGTAATTCTTGTTGATTTCAGGGCGCTTGATACGCTTGGTGAAATCGTAGTAATTGGAGTTGCCGGTGTGGGAATATTCGCACTGATTAAACTTGGAAAATCACTTTTCGGGAAGGAGGAAAACGCATGAATTCCCTAATTCTTAAAACAGCAACACGGATTCTCTTCCCGACTCTGCTGATATTTTCAATCTTTTTATTTTTGCGAGGACATAATGAACCCGGTGGAGGTTTCATTGGTGGACTTGTAGGCGCGGCAGCATTCATTCTGTTTGCTGTAGCGTATGGTACCAATGTTACAAAAGAATTGCTCCGCATGGATCCCAAAATTATGGTTGGTCTGGGATTATTTCTCGGTGCCTTTAGTGGAATCATCTCTATGTTTGCGGGTGATCCTTTTTTAACCGGACAGTGGTTATTGCCTGTTGTTGGTGGAAACGAACTCCATATCGGCACACCGCTCATTTTTGATATCGGAGTGTATTTGGTTGTCGTAGGATTCACACTCGCCGCAATTTTTGCCCTTGAAGAGGAGGAAGTGGAATAATGGAACCCTTATTAGCAATAGTTGTAGGATTTTTATTCGCAATAAGCATTTACTTGTTGCTCAGAAGAAATTTAGTGCGCGTCGTAATTGGAATTATTATTCTAAGTAACGCCGTAAACTTGCTTCTTTTTACGCTTGGCAGAGTTAGTAGAGGAACGCCTCCGCTCATCCCTTCCGGTGAATATGTACCCATAGACCCAATTTCTAACCCATTACCTCAAGCTCTTATTCTTACGGCTATTGTAATTGGTTTTGGTCTGCTTGCTTACACGTTAGTGCTTACATACCGCGCATATCGTGAACTTGGAACTATAGATATTGACGAAATGAGAACTGCTGAACCACGGTATCTTCCTAAGAAGGATGCTTCCGATAAAGTAAAGGAGGAGAAGTAACCGTGAGTCATATTTTATTATATCCTGTTTTACTACCTCTGCTCACAGGTTCCCTTGCCCTAATGGCATATAAAAGCAGAGTAACCCAAAGGTGGATTAGCCTTATTGGAGCAACCCTTCTGTTCATTGCTTCCGGTTGGTTATTGGCTACGGTTCATGGTGGCAATATTCAGGTGATGCAGCTTGGAAATTGGCCTGCTCCCTTTGGAATCACCTTAGTTGCCGATACGTTTAGCTCACTTATGGTGTTTATCACCGGACTTATGGGCTTTACCGTAGCGCTTTATGGTTTGGGGGATGTGGATGATGAGCGCGAATCGTTTGGATTTCATTCTTTCTTCCAAATTCTCATTCTTGGCGTAAATGGAGCATTCCTGACAGGTGACTTGTTCAACCTCTACGTTTGGTTTGAAGTGATGCTTATTACATCATTCGTGTTGCTTGCCCTTGGAAATGGAAAGGCGCAGCTTGATGGTGCGGTAAAGTATGTGGTGATAAATCTAATGTCATCCTTGTTCTTCTTGGCAGGCGTGGCCATTATGTACAGCCTCACAGGCACTTTAAATATGGCTGAAATGGCCGTAAGACTTGGTGAAGTTGAACAAACCGGCCTTATTACCACAGCGTCAATTTTCTTCCTGATTTCATTTGGGATTAAATCTGCCATTTTCCCACTCTTTTTCTGGCTACCGGCTTCATATCACACGCCTCCGGTTACAGTAATGGCGCTTTTTGCAGCATTACTTACCAAAGTTGGGGTGTATTCCTTAATCCGTGTGTTCTCTTTATTGTTCACACAAGATATTGGTTATACACACACGATTCTCTTGTGGCTATCGGTTCCAACTATGGTTGTGGGCGTATTAGGTGCCGCCGCTCAGTATGATGTAAGGAAGATTCTGAGTTTCCACATCATTAGTCAGATTGGATACATGATTATGGGACTTGCGTTCTTTACGCCCCTTGCAATCGCAGGTGTTATTTACTACATCTTGCACAACATTTTGGCGAAGACCAACCTCTTTTTACTCGCCGGGGTCGGGCAAAAACTTGTAGGCTCGTATCAGCTTTCCAAATTGGGGGGATTGTATAAATCCTATCCTTTGGTGAGTATCTTGTTTGTTATTTCGGCTTTTTCTCTTGCCGGAATGCCCCCACTTACAGGATTTTGGGCTAAATACACGGTTATTCTCGCAGGTCTCGAAATTGGAGAGTGGGTGGTTATCGGATTTGCACTTGCCGTTGGCTTGCTCACACTTTTCTCAATGACCAAGATTTGGATGGGTTCATATTGGAGTCCATTGCCAGATGATGCGCCGGTTGTTGCTGATCCCAATTTTAAACCGGCTACCGGATGGACGTATGCTGTACTCTTAGCACCTATCATTTTAGTTGCAGCATGTATTGTAGTTCTTGGTTTGTATGGCGAGCCATTCTTCGCTATGCTGTTTCAAGGAGCTGAAGAAATCCTGAATCCTCAACTCTATATCGAAGCTGTTTTAAACCCATGACACTATTTTTATTAAATATTTTACTTGCCCTTATTTGGGCATTCATAACCGGACAATTTACCTTAGCCAATGTTCTCATTGGCTTTGGTCTCGGATATGTGGTCATTTTAATTGCTTCCCCGGCAATCGATAATGACAACTATGTTGGAAGATTCTGGAGTGCGCTTAGTCTGCTTATTTTCTTCCTGAAAGAATTGGTTGTTTCAAGTATTCGGGTCGCAATTGATGTGATTAAACCCTCCTTCAAAATGCAATCCGGTATGGTACGTATTCCGCTTGATGCTCAAACAGATGTGGAAAAAACGCTACTCGCCAACATGATTTCCCTCACACCCGGAACGTTGAGTGTGGATTTATCAAAAGATGAAAAATTCCTCTATATCCACGCCATGTACGTTGACAACGGCGATGTTGAAGCCGTCCGCCGCGAAATCAAAGACGGAATGGAAGCCCGGATTTTGAAGGTGACGAGGTAAGATTCGTATGGATTAATTGTTTAAAGAGTTTATTCTCTACATGAGGATAAACTCTTTTTTGTGGCTCAGAACTAAGTATTGGGTTCCCTCCGAAAAGTCAATTATAAACTACTTCACAAGTACCATTTTTCGCGTTTCAACAAAGTTTTGTGTTCTTAATCGATATAAATACACACCACCAGATAAGTTAGTTGCATCAAATGTTACTGTATGGGAACCTAAAGTTTGATAATGATTTACCAAAGTAGTCACATGTTGTCCCATGATATTGTACACATCAAGTCGTACCTGAGTAGCGTCAGGGAGGTCATATCTAATATTGGTTGTTGGATTAAACGGGTTTGGATAATTTTGATTAAGCGTCACATTTCTGACTACATCTGGTACAACTGGAGTGTTTACAAAAATACCATCGGTTCTCATTATACTATTATTCCCAATAAGAATCCCCGTTGACCCACTAATTGAAATGCCTTTAAAACCTGATCTATTTCGTACAAAACCTAGATCCCAAGTTTCTCCACCATCATGAGTTTGGAAAAAACGACCATTTAATCCAACTATAATTCCATGATCATGGTTTATGAAATGTGAATCCAGAATTTCAGCAACATCAAATAAATCATCTATAATAGTCCAATTTTCGCCCCCATCTGTAGTTCTAAGTTGAGTTAAAATGCCAAATGCCCAGCCATTTAAATCATCAGTGAAAGATAGGGTGGTAATTTGATCATAAATATCTGCTAAATCATATTTCAATTCCCAGGTTTCGCCTCCATCATAGGTTTTAAAAAGGCTATTACCACCACCCGCACCAATACCGGTTGTCTCATCAAAGAAATGAACCATGTGCAGGTTAGCTCCTGCCAATGTGGTTTGAACCCATGTTTCACCACCATCATTCGTTCTTATAACAATACTTGAACCACTAAATGCCCAACCATTTAGTTCATCGATAAAGTAAATAGTTGATAGACTAAATATAGAAGGGTAATTAGCCTTTATTTCCCAACTTTGACCCCCATTGGTTGTCTTTAAAATAATACCCGGGTTTCCACTTGTCCAGCCGATGTTTCTATCGAGGAAATAGATAGACCCAAGGGTGTTTGATACCCCACTTTCTTGTTCAAACCAGGAAAGGCCACCATCTTCAGTTTTTAAAATCAAACCATTTTCACCTACAATCCACCCAACGAGGCTATCTACCATGAACACATCCATTAAAGTCGTATGAAGATGCGAAGAAATTCTTTGCCACGTAATGCCTTTGTCTTCAGTAAGGTACATAGCGCCATTCGACCCTACAATTAATCCTGTACCGGATTCAATGACGGAGAATTGAAATGTATTCAGGTTTATTGAACTAGTAGTATTTACCCATGTAATGCCGCCATCTGTGGTGCTTGCAAGGTATCCGCCACCGGCACTTGCTATTCCATCAGATTCATTAAAAAAGTGAAGATTTATGGGGTAAGGATGGCTGTCGGTTGAATGTATCTCTGTCCAAAGCTCTCCACCATTTTCTGTTTTATACAATACTCTGTTTCCACTTAGCCACCCCGTTGATTCGTTTACAAAATAGACATCAAACCATGCCTTATCTGCTATATGAAGAATGCTCCAGTCTAAGCCACCATTTTCGGTGTAAAAAAGCTTTCCAGTATTATCAATAACATATCCTTTTTCATGATTTAGAAAATGGATATTGACAAGATTATTTGCGGATTCTATATGATGAATGCTCCAAGATTCTCCTCCATTATCTGTTTTGTAGAGATATCCATCGTGTGCCGTCAACCAACCAACGTGTTCATCTACAAAAAAAGCATTAAGTAATCGATATTGAAAATATTGAGAGGATTCATGCCAAGTAATCCCACCATCTTGAGTAGTAGCGAGAATTCCTGCATAACCCCAGGGATAATTTAACCATGTTGAACCTAATGCGTAGCCGGATTCAGAAGTTGTAAAAACAACTTCTCTAAAAGTAGTATGATGATGACCAAATCCGTTTATAATCCATGATTCGCCTCCATCAATAGTGGTAATAATTGATCCAAAATTACCAACAGCCACTAAATGATTATCTGCAACTATGTGAACATTTGTTAAGCTGTTTCCTTGAGGGTATGGTGTAACCCAATTCCAATCTAAGTTTTGCCCTTGAGAGATTGAAGACAAAAAAGCTAAAATCAAAATGGTGTAAAAGATCTTTTGCATATAAATGTGATTGTAATCCAATAGTTTGACCTGTCCTAATCTTCTGAATTCTGAAGATTAAATTTAGAACAGGCATTTTTATTAAAAAACTTAAAAGAGTCTATTTCTATGATAAAAATTACAACTCGATTACTTCACTAACGTCATCTTCCGCGTTTGAGTAAAACCTCCGGCGGTAAGGCGGTAGATATAGATTCCGCTGGAAAGTCCACTGCTGTTAAACCAAGCAACAAAAAATTGAAGCATACTAGTAAGTTTTATGATAGAGGAGGTGATCGGGATATAGGTATTTATTATAAGATAAGGATTTAAAAATTATATCACTATAAATACAGTATGTTTTAATGTGCATAAATGCTTGCCTATTTTAGTGCAATCTTCATAAAAGTTCCCCAAAATTTCTCCATGCCTTACTCCTTTAGATTCCGTACTTTTGGGATTGTCTTTTTTGCCGGATGAGAATGAATCGGCGGCTGAATTTGTTGAACTTTACATGAGTGAACCCATCGCAAAAGAACTGAAAACATCGCAAGAGCAGGTCTCTAAAGATCGCCCCATTATCATAAAGGGGGCGCGTGTACACAATCTGAAAAATATTGATGTCACCATCCCCAGAAATAAACTGACGGTCATTACCGGCGTTTCAGGTTCGGGGAAGTCGAGCCTGGCGTTTGATACCATTTATGCCGAGGGGCAACGCCGTTACGTAGAGAGCCTTTCGAGTTACGCCCGACAGTTTTTGGAACGGATGGATAAACCCGATGTCGATTTTATGTCCGGAATTTCTCCGGCTATGGCCATTCAGCAAAAGAATACGACATCCAACCCGCGTTCAACCGTTGGAACTACCACCGAAATTTATGATTACGCACGTTTGCTTTTTGCACGCATCGGCAAAACCATCTCCCCGATATCCGGTCGTGAAGTAAAGAAAGAAAATCCATTCACGGTTATCGATTTCCTCCTTGAAGAATACAAAAACAGCGAAAAGTTTTTTGTGACCTTCCCCATCCCCCAAAGAGATAAAAGTATTTCTGAAGAGTTGGATGTGCTTCGCGAAAAAGGCTTTACTCGGTTACTCACTCCAGAAGAGGAAATTTTGGATTTGAATCGGGAGGAAGTCAGCTTAAAGAAAAAGGAAGTCGAAACGGTGCGGGTACTTGTAGATCGTCTTGCGATTTCTGATTCTCGCGAAATACGATCGCGTATGGCCGATTCACTCGAGACCGCATTCCGCGAAGGACTCGGAATATGCATCATCAAAATGAGGGGCGGTAAGGAGCATCATTTTTCTGAACGCTTTGAAATGGATGGCATGGAGTTCACCGAGCCGACTCCCCAAATGTTCTCGTTTAACAATCCGTATGGCGCATGTCCGGCGTGTGAAGGCTTTGGGAGAGTAAGTGGCATTGACGAAGACCGCGTAATTCCTGATCCGGATGAAACCCTTAGAGGTGGTGCTATTGCGCCATTCAACAGTCCGAAATTCAGTGAAAATCTCAAAAACCTGATCCGCGTATGTGCCCGCTACGGCTATCCGATTGATACCCCTTACCGCGATCTTTCCAAAATGGTAAAAAAAGTATTGTGGAAAGGGCAAGATGAATATCAGGGGATTGAAGGATTTTTTAGGGGGATTCAGGACGAGTTCTATAAAATGCACATGCGCATTTTTTACGCCCGATACCGTGGCTATAGCCGATGCCCGGAATGTGATGGCTATCGGATTCGTAAGGATGGATTGTATGTAAAAATTGCGGGGCTGCACATCGGGGAAGTGTGTGAAATGACCATCGCTCACGCAAAAACGTTCTTCGAAGAACTAAAACTAACCGAATTTGAAACTGGCGTTGCGAGTCAGATTCTGTACGAAATCCGCAAGCGCCTGAAATACTTGAACGATGTCGGACTTGATTACCTCACGCTCGATCGTCTCACGAATACCTTGAGTGGCGGCGAGGCACAACGCATCAGCCTGGCGAATGCCTTAGGAAGCTCGCTCATCGGCAGTTTGTATGTGCTTGATGAACCAACCATCGGGTTGCATCCCCGCGATAATGACCGACTCATTGGCATCCTTAAAAAACTTCGGGACATCGGAAATACCGTGATTGTAGTTGAACACGACCCTGAAATGATTCAGTCAGCGGATAATATCATTGATATTGGCCCATTTGCAGGAATACACGGAGGCGAAGTGATGTTCAGCGGACCGTATGCTGCGTTGCTCAACTCCAAAACGCTCACCGGTATGTATTTGAATGGGAAACAGGGCATCCCGATTCCATCGAAAAGGCGCAAAGGCAATGGAAAGTTTTTGAAACTGCGAGGTGCATCAGAACACAATCTCAAAAGTGTGGATGTAGATTTTCCGCTTGGGATGTTAGTCTGTGTTACGGGAGTGAGCGGTTCTGGGAAGTCAACTTTGGTGCATCATACCCTCTATGCCGGAATCGAGAAAGAGTTAGGAACGTTTTCAGGGAAAGTGGGACGATGTAAGTCGCTTGAAGGCATCACAACAATTGACCGTGTTGAAATGGTCGATCAAACCCCCATTGGGCGCTCATCACGGTCAAATCCGGCAACCTACACCAAAGCCTTTGATGGGATTCGGGATTTATTTTCCAATACGCGCCAATCAAAAATTATGGGCTACTCAGCCGGTGATTTTTCGTTTAATAAGCCCGGCGGAAGATGCGAGGCGTGTGAAGGTGAGGGCGTTCAGACCATAGAAATGCAGTTTTTAGCCGATATTGAGCTTCCTTGTGAAGTCTGTAACGGAAAACGCTATCGCAAAGATTTGCTCGCTGTTGAATATCGGGGGAAAAACATTTTCGATGTGCTCGAAATGTCAATCTCGGAAGCGTTGGAGTTTTTTGTGGATGTCCCGGTAATTACATCCAAACTTCAAGTAATGGAAGATGTGGGGTTGGGGTATCTGCGATTAGGACAAAGCGGAACTACGTTGAGTGGAGGAGAGGCGCAGCGTGTGAAATTGGCACGATTCCTCTCCACAAGTGATACAGGACATACCCTCTATTTCTTCGATGAACCCACTACCGGCCTCCATTTTGATGACGTTGCGCGTTTGCTAAAAAGCTTCAATCGCCTGATAGAAAATGGTCACTCGGTGATTCTGATTGAACACAATTTGGATATCATTAAAAGCTCAGATTGGGTAATTGATGTCGGACCCGAAGGTGGATACGGCGGTGGAACCATTGTCGCCCAAGGAACCCCTGAAGAAATTGCTGCACACCCCGAAAGCCACACCGGAAAATATTTGAAGCCTGTGTTGAAGTAGGGCGCTTTTTTTGATTGTTAATGGTTAATGGGAACCACGGAGGCCCGAAGGCACGAAGTTTCACGAAGGTAAGTTATTGTTTTTATGTTAAAATAAACGAAGATTGTATAACTAATTTTGTAATTCGGATTAATCGGAGTGGGCTCAATTTTGAATTCTCCACTTCGCGCCTTTGTGATAAATAATAGAATTTCATTCTAAACAAACCGGTGCTACACCTCACCCCAACCCCTCTCCTGAATTGGGTTCGTGGCGTTTGCTTTTTCCGGTGCAGGAGAGGGGCTTTGGTGAATTTGCGTGGAGATTGGGCGTTCTGCTAATTATAAGCTTCTCAATGAGTCATTCCGGAAAGCCCGCTAAGAACGTACTAAACTCTGCGAAACTCTGCGTACACTGTGGTTTAATTTTTCCACGGCGATTGAATATTGAGCCCGCTCCGAAAAGTTAATTTGAACATAGGAGTCACGAAGACACGAAGGCACGAAGTTTCACGAAGGTAAGTTATTGTTTTTATGTTTCAACAAATTACGCTTCGAGAGTTAATTTGGTACTTATTGATTAATCAGAGCGCACTCAAGTCTTCAAGATGAACATTTAGCCACTATCCATTAACAATTGACAATTACCTTCACGCTTCATTTCTTTCAGCGTTTAAAACCGACATTTCTCACATTTTACTCTTTAAGAATCCGAAGTAGATTTGGGACGAACTTGAACGGTAAAGCACCTGCGGTAAGATCATCTGTCGCACCGGTCAGATACAGGTCAAGTTCAGGAGCATAAAAGAGCCAACAACCGGTTGAGCCTGTGTGTCCGATTAATTCCGGCATTGCTTTAAAAGAGTTGAATAATCGAGGTAGCTTAAAATGCATGCATCCATGACTGTATGCAATAGGCCAACCCGGTAAGCGGATGGAAGCTTTGTCTGTCGGGAATCCGAATTTGTGAAAACCATCCATCATAAGCGTAAGTGTTTCGGGATTTGAAAACAATTTTCCTTGAAATAGTGCTTTCAAAAAGAGAACCATATCATCGCATGTGCTATAAACGCCCCAAACCGACCGTAATATTTTTGGGATAGAGACAGATTGTTCCCTTGCATGGAGCTGTAGAGGCGAGTAAGTAGGGTTATTCGGGGTCGTTCGACCAATCAACCAAGTGTGCGACATCCCTAATGGGGTATAAATCTTTTCTTGATGTAATTGTTCCAGTGGTTTTCCGGTTACCTCAGATAAAATTGCCATGAGTAACATGAAGCCGGTATCGGTGTAGCGAGTTTTTATTTTTAATGGCTTAGAGCCGGAATTTTTGTTTGTTGACTTTAAAAAAGCTTCAATATTCTGAGGGGCAAAATTCGGAGTGAGGCGTGTTCTAACATACTCCATCATTTCAGCTAAAGGCAAATCTCGGTCACCATTTATGAGGATTGATTCAACCAGATTTTCACCCTGATGTGGGAAATCTTCATACCAATCCGCCAATCCCGAGGTATGTGTAAGCAGATGTCTTAAGGTAATGATGGAAGAATAATCTTTTCCCTTAAAAACATGTAATCCCATAATCAAATCATCAGGCAAGTATTCTGCAGCAGGATTATCTAAAGACAAGCTACCCTCTTCAGCAAGCTGTAAAATCAGAGTAGCCGTAATCAATTTATCGATACTTGCAATGAAAAAAGGCGTTTGCTCATGAACCGAAGTTTGGTCTGCTGCATTGCCGTATGTCCCTACCCATTTAAATGAAGCATCCCCACTTTGGATGGATGCAATAAGCTGTTTACTATGGAGTTTTCCGGCTTGCTTTTGAAAAAGAGCATCTAACAAAACTGATTTTTCTTTCATAAAACCCGAATCAAAAAGTTGATAAAGAAGTACAAAATTAGAAGATGATGTACTAAGTTAAGACAATTGTCGATCGAAATCTCCTCTTTGATTAAAAATCCATCCCCCCTTATTGAGTTTTTCTTGTTGAAACGATAATCCCATACGCTCTGTTTTGAGACCAACTCACCGTAAAAGATTATCTTCCAATTCATTAACTCCGTAACAACCTCCGTCTAAGAGAAATTGAACTCTTGTTGTTGAGTGGTGGGATGGGGTATTGAGGGATATGGACTGAAGAATAAGACGAGTCAAAAAACGAGTCTTTAGAAAAGTATATGCGAAAATGTGAGATAGATCAAAAGCGTTTGAATCGGCATTGACTTCTAGGATATGTTTACTATACAAAGAATGGGTTTTATATTCGCAAATGTAATGTAATTGGGTTATGCCCCACACCTCAAAGCCGACCATTTGGCAAAAGCCTAAGAGTCGTTTTTTTCAACGCTTTTTTTTGGTAGTCTTTAAAAAAATATCTAATTTTGTTAACCTTTTTCGTTAATAATATTTATATTTCCAGTGGAAATAAGTTACAAAAACCGAAAACTCGAAAAGCAACTAACCGATCCAAAGGAGATGGTAAAATCCTTTGGAAAGTTGGCTGTTAAAATTAAGATGAGGCTAAAAAACTTAAAAGACGCAGACAACTTAGCAATAATGAGAACCATTCCGGCAGCGAGATGCCATGAACTGTCCGGCAAACGCAAAGGCGAATTAGCGGTAGATGTCTCAGGCAACTACCGAATGATTTTTGAGCCACTCCACGACCCAATACCAAAAAAAGACGATGGCGGTTTGAATTGGGAAGAAGTCACTAAGATTCAGATTAACGAAATTGAAGACTACCACTAATAAACAGAATAAAACAAAAAACATGGCAACGACACTTGAAATAGCAAAATCTTTACTCTCCCCTCCTGGCGACACTATTCAGGAACATATAGATTTTATTGGCATGAGCCAAGCCGAACTTGCCGAAAGAATGGGAAGACCTAGAGAAAAAATAAATGACTTGATAAAAGGAAGAGAACCGCTGACTATACCCACAGCTTTTCAACTTGAAAAAGTATTAGGCATTCCTGCTAGTTTTTGGATGAACAGTGAAAAATCATACCGAAAAGAATTGTATGAACTGCAACAACAAGAAGAACTTGAAAAAAAGAAAGACTGGTTGAGTGCTTTTCCTGTAAATGAAATGAGAAAATTCGGTTGGCTACCCGACACAAGAGAAAAACACGTTTTGGTGGACAGCCTACTTAAATTCTTTTGTGTAGCAAGTACAGACGAATGGGAACGAATTTACATTGACGAAGAAGTTTCGGTTGCGTTTAGAGTTTCTTTGGCTCATACGCAAAGTCCACACGCCATTTCTGCATGGTTACGCAAAGGCGAGATACAAGCCAAAGAAATTGAAATTGCGGAGTTTGATAAAAAGAAGTTTAAAGACGCTCTGGCAAAAATTAAAGAACTGGCTTTTTTGATGCCTGACGATTTCACACATCAGTTGCAAAGCATTTGTGCTAAATGTGGTGTGGCAGTTGTGTTTACACAAAATTTGCCGAAAGCACCCATAAGCGGAGCAACCCGTTGGTTTCATAACAAACCTATCATTCAACTTTCAGGACGATTTAGAACCAACGACCATTTTTGGTTTACCTTTTTCCATGAAGCAGCTCACATCATTTTGCATGGAAAAAAAGACATTTTCTTAGAGAATGTTGAAGGCACAGAAATAGATCAGGAGAAAGAAGAAGAAGCCAATGCATTTGCAGCTAAAATATTACTGACAGAAAATGAACTGCAACAAATTATTGATGCTGCCCCATTAGATGAAGAAATGATACATGAATTTGCCCATAAATTCAGAACTCCAGCAGGTGTAATCATAGGCAGATTACAACATTTAAAACTCATTCCTTTTCATATTGGAAATGGGTTCAGACAAAAAATTGATTTGTTTAATTAAGGATTACTGTAAATAGATGCCAACATTACACTGGATAGGAAAAGATAAAGTTATCAATCATCACTTGGATGTTCCGTTTAAAGTATTGGAACACTCCTACGGCTTTGACAACGGTACGCAAACCGACCAAGAAGCCAACCGCTTAGGACAACTATCAAGCATAGACTTACGCGACACCCAACTCAGTCTCCTCACCGCCCGACTCCAACACACCCAACTCCGAAATAACCTCCGCCTCCGCGAAATTGAACTCTTGTTGTTGAGTGGTGGGATGGGGTATTTTTGATTTGCCCCCCCAATTTGCACGCATCCGCGCAATGTGGTAACTTCAGGGCTTAATTTTTTGGTGCAGGGGTTAGCTCTTGCAAAAATGTACATGTATAAATCTTAAACTCCCATGAAAAAATATATACTCGCAGGTCTGTTCTTTTTCCTATTTGTAATTTCAGGTACGGCATGTTCAAGTGCAACGAGTAGCGATACGCGAGCTGCACAAGATCAAGCGTTTTTAGAGCAAAATGCCCAGCGTCCTGACGTTACCGTAACCGAAAGTGGATTGCAATATCGCGTTATTGAACAAGGGGAAGGTCCATCGCCTTCGGCAAGCGATCGTGTTCGTGTGCATTACCGTGGTAAATTGGTAAACGGCACCGAGTTCGATAGCAGCTACAGCCGTAATCAGCCGGCCGTGTTTCCGCTTCAGGGGGTAATTGCCGGTTTTCGTGAAGGCATTATGCTTATGAACGTAGGCTCAACGTATGAATTTGTGATGCCGGCGAATCTTGCTTATGGCAACACCCCACCTCCGGGCAGTGGCATTCATCCCGGTGCGGTGCTCATCTTCGAAGTTACATTGCTTGAAATTTTGTAATCTTCCCTTTGATACCGGTGAAGCATAGCTATTCAACACATCCATATACTTCACCGGTTTCTTTTTCAAAATAGGCCTTTCCTATATAAATATGCTCGATCTCTGAGCCAACATCACTACAGATGTGTTCAATGACATGAACGAGTACCCTCCTCTCAGGATAAACAGGCACATTCAATTCCATGAGCGACCAATGTAGCACATCAAGGCTTCGCTTCCCATCAAGTTCATGCGTGTATGCATACCAGCCGAAATCTTGTATTAACGTCGCATTTTCTTTGAACGTAATGATGGCATTTTCAGCCGTAAATGAATATAAATGGAATGAAAGATATTTATCCCAATATCCTTTAAAAGATAACAATGGCATAATCCCTACGAGAATGAACACCGCAATGGGAACCGGTCGGAATCTATTCAACACCATCGAGGATAGTTTTGGAGGATTTTCTTTGATGAAAAGAATCCATAGCAGACCTATCATTACTAAATTCCAAGGGATGATGATAAAATTCCATCGGAGCGCCAATGAAAGAAAAACAATGATGCATAAATGCATTACAATCAAAAGCATAACAGATGCATGACGAAGTCGAGGGAGTAGTAAGCCGATAGCCAAAGCCATTTCAAAAAATGGAATCACATAGCTAAGCAACATTAAAAAGCGGTGGAAGTCCACAGGGGTATAGGTGAAAAGCCATGGCGCAAAAAATGTGACCGCATGCTCAAAAAAAAGAGGGTTCACTTTTGTGAGTCCACTATAAAAATACGTGGCTATCATAATAATGCGGAGGGTATTAAGAGAATCCTTTTGGGATTCCTTAAAATGATATATCCCTACTACAACAAGCATTAATGTGTATTGATAAACCCAAGGTTGCCAACGCATCGTGTCTGTAATCAACAAAACGAACAAAAAAAATAGTGTTATAGGAATAATCTTAAAGAAGGGCTTAAAAATCATGACAATCAGACTCACAACAAGAAAACCAAGTGCCAATGAATCAAAGGGAGGAGATAGCGGAGGAAGCCAAGAAAAAACCGTAACGACAGGAAATGTCCTATCGGTAAACCATAACGGCCATGAGTATATCATCCCCGCAATAAATCCAATACCGAGGAGTCGAAGAAGATGTAGCGTTGTATTTTCAGAATGAGCCATAGGCAAAAAGCGTTATACCAATATCCACCCAAGTTAACCAAAACCGCTTAATCCTTAACTCAAGAAATTTCCCCCTTCCGCTGATCAAAAAATAAAATTTCATCTACTTCCTGTACGAGCATCCATGTAAGCATGCCGGAGTCAAACACAATGTGGAAGTAGCGCTCTTCGCGCGTTTGTACCACGTAATGGAAGTGCACCGCATGGCCTACCTTCTGCGTGGTCATCCGCCTGATGTGCCTCACTACGTGTACTTTTCCATCCGGAAACTGCATACGATAGGGTGTAACCTTGTATTTCAGTCCCTCTGCCTGAAACCCTCGCATGGCATTAATCACATTGATGGGGGGATATTTTTTTTCTTCATTCATAAAAAATTAGCTTGGAGTTATTCGGATGATACACATATATTACACATATAATCAACAGAAAAAATATATGTTTTGCTCCTGAAAAAGCCGTGAATCTTCTAACGCCATGAAGCTCAATAAACAACATACTTATGATACCGAAAAAGATGTGCATCGCATTACCTTGTACAGCACGGTAGCGCGCGAGCATCAGCACACAAGTTTGAAAAAGCGGCTGTATTTGCACATGGATATGAACTGCTTCTATGCACAGGTTGAGCAACGCGCCTATAATTTGTATGGGTTACCGGTAGCGATGGGGGGATGGCGTCGCCCCGATGGAACCGTGCGAGGCATTGTGGCAACAGCAAGTTACGAAGCCCGCAAACTCGGAATCGAAACGGCCATGAGTGCTTATGAAGCCGCCCGGATTTGTCCCTATCTGATTTTCATGCAAATTGATTACGACCGCTATCAAGGCATAAGCCGGGATTTGCAGCGTATTTTGGAGGACTTTAGTCCGGATGTCGAAAAGTACTCTATGGACGAATACTTTCTCGATGTCACTTTTCTTTTAAAGCGCGGAAGGACGGAAATTGCCCACTATGCCAAACGAATGAAGGATGCCATTTATCGGGAGCTTGGGTTGGTGTGCTCGGTAGGGGTCGCCACGAGTAAAACGTATGCAAAATTGGCTTCAGGGCGAAGAAAGCCCGATGGACTGATGCTTATTCTCACCCCTGATGATGCCGCTGAACACCTTTTTGCTCTTTCCCTCAAAAAAGTATGGGGCATTGGTTCGCGCCGTTATGCCAAACTCGAGCGCATGGGTTTGAAAACGATTGCCGATGCCTTTCGCTATGGAGCCGGACCGTTTCAGAAGCTTTTTGGGGAGATGCATGGAAAACTGTTCTACGAAATTGTTACCGGTCGTGATCGCGCCAAAGTGCTTGACCACACCGAACACATCCCCGATGAAGTAAGCTATATGCACACGTTTTCTGACTGGACCATAGACACCGAGCAGGTGAAGGGAGAGGTTTCGCGGGCTGTACGGAATGTGTGCTATCGGTTGCGCGGCTACAAGCGAAAAGCGCGGAAATGGGGCTTTCATCTGCGTTATCAGGATGCCGAATGGCAAGGCGATACCGTGGTATTCGTAACCGATGGCTACACCAATTTAGATGATTATGTCCTGAAACAATGTTTGCCGATTGCTATGAATCTCATGAAAGGCGCTCTCATGCGCGGCGAACGCTTTCGCGGGGTCGGGTTGCACACCATAGAAATGGCACATACCGATCAGATTGAGTTATTTTTTCAGGAAGATGGAAACATGCGACAACTCTACAGCGCGGTTGACCTTGTAAATAACACGTATGGCAAGAACACGATTGATCGTGCGGCCTCGCTGTGCGCCGTGCCAGGAAAGACGCATTTTGTGGAGAGAAGCTGAAATTATACCGCATGGGGAACGTAGCAGCCTTTATATCCATTATTTTAAGTAACGGCTATAATTTCAACAAGATATGAAGGAGAAAAGGCTATGATGACAGAAAAAACACTCTATACAGAGAAAAAGCACGTGGGCACCACAGAATATACGTTACAGGTAAATTTATCACTCCCCGAGGGATTCCTCACGGATACAACCGGACATTTCAACCGTCTTTATATTTCGTTTGACGGAGAGGATGAAGGCCCGAGAAAGCAAAATGAAGTTGTATTAGAACACCCTGAATTTCCGGTGGGCATTCCCATACGAGGACTTGGGCGCGATGTCACCCTCGTGGTCGTATATCGGTTCAGGTATTTCCATAAGGATACTCCTGAAAACAAGATGGAATCTATCATCAGATACAACATTCCGGTAAGGTTTGATGGCGATCAGGATGAAGTCCATCTAAATAAAATCCTCCCCATCGAGTAAAGCTTTTTGCATTCAGACGATTTCATTCCTATTCTTCGTTGAATGGTAGAAGACGGGCAAAATAACGGTTTTGCAAAGCCTTCTGGTAATAGTCACACTTCAACGGAGTTATGAGCAAATCCTTCCTGAATGATTTACCCGAACTTAGGGATGCCGGTGTCATAGACGAAGAAACCGCGCAACGCATCCGCGTGTATTATGCTGAAAAGGGGGATGCTTCCTCAGACCGGCAAAAAATAGTATTATCTATCCTGGGGGCAGTACTCATTGCCCTCGGATTTATTTTGGTCGTCTCCTATAATTGGGAAGCGTTATCCCAAGATGTACGCGCAGGGATTGTTTTCGGGATGCTCGCGTCAGCCCAAATCCTTTGCGGATTCACGCTATGGAAACGGTCAGATTCCGTACTATGGCGGGAAAGCGCCGGCGCCGTACTGTTTCTCGTGGCAGGGGCAACCATTCCGCTAATTTCAGGGATTTACCACCTTTCCGGCAGTACACAATCATTTTTGCTTTTATGGTTATTGATTGGAGTCCCCATCGTATTCATTATGAACTCAACGGTGACAGCCATTCTATCGGTTGGGGTCATTACGGTGTATTTCACCCAACTTGGCTACCACACAACCGGCATCGAACGCTATTATCCGTGGATGTTTCTCCTTCCTGTAGCCATATTCGGATATTACCAACTCAAACGACAAAGTATTTCCGTTTTCGTACGAATGCTGCATTGGTTCATCCCGATTTCGGTGTTGATTATGCTGAGTTCTTTCATTTCCGGTGCGGATGAGCTCGCAAAAATCAGCTATGCCGCCGTGTGCAGTATCTTTTATCTGATAGCGTTTAACAAGCCCTTTGCCGGTGCGGGAAAACTCGATAATCCATATCGGATTGTCGGACTTGTTGGAAGCACCATCCTCCTGCTCGTACTTAGTTTTCATTCAAGTTGGGGGGATGTGGACCTCTCAAAACTTTGGCAACCGATTCCGATACTGAAAACAGCACTCTTGTTCTTAACTGCTGAAGCATTATTGATACGAACCCGGAAGAGTTTTGCACTTACTTCCGATCCATTTGATTACATTTTTACTATAGTCACGATTGCGGTTATCCTGCAAATGGTGTATCCCATCCTTGCATTTATTTGGATTAATCTATTCTTGGTGTTTCTTGCATGGAAGCTGATTTCAGAGGGTGCCAAGTCGATGGATTTTGGCACATTAAACTTCGGTCTGCTCATTGCGGTGATACAGATCATCAGTCGGTTTTTTGATAGCAATGTTTCCTCTCTCATCCGTGGATTGGTGTTCATTGCACTTGGGGTTGCCTTTATTGGTATCAATCTCTACTTCCTAAAGCGAAAAAAAGAGGAGCAGTAAAATGAAAAAACTGAGCATAGTTGCTTTTCTCCTTTTGGTAGCCGTGCAGTGGTATGTTACCTTAGATATGATTCGCAGTCATCAGAACATTCTTTTGTATGGGGATGTCGTTACGTTTCAAATCACCCCGTTTTGGTTACAGGGTGTACCCCAAAGTGATGTCCTTCAGGTCAGCATCCAGCAGAATGAAATAAAAATCTCCGATGTGGATAGATTTTCTTCGGGGATGGATGTCTATGTTCACTTCGAACCGGATGAAAACGGAATTCTTGCGCCTGTTCACGTTTTAAAAAATCGCCCTGAAAGCGGACATTTTCTAAAATCGAGGATTATCTTTGTGGATGAGTACGCCTCAAGCATCACCGTATCTTATCCGCAACTCAGGTATGTATTTCCAAAACACGATGTGCAAGCCTGGGACATCCCCCTAACAAAACCGTTTCTTGAAGGTACCTCTGTTTTTCTCGCAGAAGCCAAATTATTTGAGGGCAATGCAATCGTAACCCACATCAGCATTGACGGGATGTCGCTCTTGGAATACTTTGGCGGTAAAGGCGGGGATATATCCGATTAAAACATCGCTTCGAAGCCTTAAGCCTCAGTGGTAAAATCGCGGGCGATGAGGTCGCGTAGTTTCTTTTGGAAATCTGGGTAATGAATGGGTTTAGAAATGTAATCATCCATTCCGATTGCGATAGATTTTTCTTTTTCACCCTGAATAGCGCCGGCGGTAAGCGCAATGATAGGAGCGTTTTTACCGGAGCTTTCTTCGTATTCACGAATTTCTTTAACGGCAGTATATCCATCCTTTATAGGCATCTGAATATCCATCAACACCATACCGGGATTATGGGTTTTGAATAGTTCTACCGCTTGTTCTCCATCTTCCGCATGGATGATAGTAACTTCAAAGTCGGGTAAGGCACGGTTTATCATCATTATTGCCAACTTTGTATTCATCACATTATCTTCAGCCAATAACACACAAATTTTGGGTTTGGTCTTTAGATTTCTTGTGCGGATGGTTAGTGAGATGGCATCCTCGCCGAGTTTACGGTTCATGAAAATGGTCATTAAAGACTCCATGAAACGTTGTTGTTTTACCGGCTTTGGAATGATATCTGAAATGTTCAACTCCTTTAAATCTTCCGCTTTCTTTGCATCTTCAAGACGATCATAAAGTAGCATGACAGGTGCTTTAGAAAGATTTTTCTTCCGGATAATATTTAATGTTTCAAGTCCGGAAAGCATCGGCATCCCCTGATCGACAATCAAAAGATCGGTTTCAGTAGTATTCTGTTTTAAGTAGTCTATGGCTTCCATCCCCTCAGAAAAACAAATAGACCTTACTTTTACTATGGAAAGATATTGTTCTATGATGGATTGGCTGCGAGGATTATCATCAATAATTATCGCTTGTTGAAGTTTACTGCCGAAGTTCGGGAGTTCTCTTGTAGTTGGCTCGTAATCAACAGTTACAGCAAAATGGAAGCGACTTCCGACCCCTAGGGTACTATCGAGACTGAGATCGCCTCCCATTTGACCAATAATCAGTTTTGATATAGCTAAGCCTAAGCCGGTACCGCCATATTTCCGGGTTGTGGAGACATCGGCCTGCATAAAGGGTTGAAACAAGCGCTGCTGTTGCTCGGGTGTTATGCCAATCCCTGTATCAATTACTTCAAAAAACAACTCCGCTTTATGGATACCATGCGCAGGGTCATCTGTTTTTGATCTGCATTGAACAGAGAGCTCAACTTCACCCTTTTCGGTGAATTTCACAGCGTTTCCGAGTAAATTCATCAAGACTTGGCGTAAACGTAATCCATCGAGATAAACGAAATCGGGTAAGTCAGGAGACGTGACGAGAAAAATTTCGAGTCCTTTACGGCGCGCTACAAACTTGACGATATCCAAAACGTCTTCACAGAGTTTAACGATATCGGTTCGTTCTATTTTGAATTCCATCTTACCGGATTCAATTTTGGCAAGATCAAGAATCTGATTAATCAGTTCCATTAACGATTGAGCCGAACTCGAAATGTAGCCCATGTACTCTTTTTGTAGCGGAGTAAGGTCGGTATCCGTCAATATTTCAGCAAAACCGATAACTCCGTTGAGTGGTGTACGAATTTCATGGCTCATATTTGCCAGGAAAATACTCTTCGATTGATTGGCAATCTCTGCTTCTTTCTTGGCTTTTTGTAGTTCGCTATTTTTGACCCTTAACTCTTCTACCCGCTTTTCAACCAGTTTTTCAAGCTCAATTTTCGACTTTCGTAATCGTAGGGTATAGAGATTGATTCCCGCAAAAATTATAATACCAAGACCAAAAAGAATTAAGACAATAAACAGAGGTTGGAAATACCACGGCGGAATAATGGTAAATGGAACAATAAGGGGTTCACTCCAACTTTTACCGTACTGCAATGCACGAATTTGCATGGAATAATTCCCCACAGAAAGGCGTGCAAGGGTTAACGTTGAAATGTGGTTAAGGTCAATCCAAGGTTCGGATGGATTCAACCGGTATTGATAGCGAATTGTTGAACCTGGATAGCTAAGACTTATAAAATTCAATTCTTTAACATAAGTGCTTGGAATTTGATCGGACTTTGTAATATCTGCTATTTCCCCATTAATGCGTTTTGTAAGCAGAATTGGTGACTTTGTCTCTAACCCGGATAGTTTGCCAGTGCCAATTCCTAACCCCGAAGAAGTAGCAACTCATTTATTGTCAGATTCATCAAGCAAAAGACCTCTTTGGCTAATAGTTCTTGATGGTAAGCCTCCAATAATTTCATCAAACTCGATAATAATATTTTCTGTGAGATGGGTGTAGAATAGCCCACGATCCGTTCCGATCCAGAGGCTTACATCATTGCTTAAATTAAGTGCTTTTATAGTTTGATCATCAATTCGGGAATCAATATGGAGTCTTGAAAGTACGTTTGTATTGGCATCGAATTTATAGATACCAACGGTTGTACCAATCAAAATATGTCCGTTACTGTCTATCTGAATATCGAAAACGGTCGTAATTGGCAATAGGTTTTCAACTTCATCGGTAAGCATAACAGAGGGTCTCTCGAAGCCATCGGTATCCGGATTGTATTTATATATGATATTCGGCTTGTTCCCTAACGCATAAATATGCCCTGATGACCCTTGTCTTACCACGGTCAATTCCGTTTCGATGCCTGATGCCTCCTGATAAATACGTTTAATGCGGTTTGGATCAATCATATACAATGATGCATCCTCATAACGAATAAACCACAAGTTTCCATCATTATCTGCAGAGGAGAAAAAAATGGAGTTCTCAGATTCAGATCCTTGTGTAAAGCGGTTGGTGACACCTGTAACTACATTGTAATAATACAAAACACCTCGAGAGGAACCAATCCATACTAACTCGCCGGCTACACTTACACTTAGTAAGTCATCAAATTCAAGATTTTCAAAAACGGCATCAATTTGTGTATTAAACTCCCTTTTTCTGACTCTGAATAGATGCGAACCATCTGTTGTGTAAATTTCATTTCTCAATGAATGGTGTGATACACTTTGAATAAAGCTACGTTGTTGCTCAATTGGTACTCTACTAAAAAACGTATCGTTGATGAATACAATGCCATCATCCGTTGCTGCCCACACATGTCCATCGCTGCTCACATACATTCCGGTGATAGAATTATACACGAAATCCTCAATCTTCTCATACGCCCATGATTGTTCTTTTATGCGTATTACAGTGAAGCCGGTGGTTCGGTTTGTCCATCCCCCTGCATAAATAATGCCCGCCGACGGACTGATAAGTTTTGATACATCTGATAGTTCCAAAATACGGGTGGCACTGAAAGGAACAGACAAACTGCCAGTTGGTTTAATTTGATAGATTCCGTGAGCGGCACCTGCCCATACCGTTTTTGTTACCGGTTCAAACATGAGCGTATTTATGGTTCCCGGATCATCAGAAACAGGAATTTCGATAAAGCGATCTGTTTCTTTATTTAAATAAAAGAGATGCCCTTGTTGTGAGGAGACAAACAGAACACCATCCTGATTCTCGGCAAAATTAAATGACCGGATGAAGCTCCCTGTACGGAACCGATCAGGAAATGTATATCTCTTTAGCGAAGAACCATCCCATTTGGCAATTGAGAAGACTTCCGAAATCCATAAATGTCCGTTTTTATCTTCATAAACTGCTTTTGGGAACATTACATTTTCATCGCCGGGTTGCGACATGCCGGGGATAATCAATTCCACCTCAACATCTGTAAAACTTCGTGCATGGATTTGAGAAATGCCGCCATCATGCACTACAAGAAGACTGCCATCACGCCTTTTGTAAATGCTTTTGGGATAACTATCTGTCAACTCCGGGCGGTGGTGATAAAACTGCTTGCCATCAAATCTGACTAACCCCATATCTCCAACGATCCACACAAACCCAAGACTATCCTCTACTACATCTTTTGTTAGGTTTGAGGGAAGCCCATCCGGGGTTTGGTAGGCCTTTATATTAAATTGACGCCCATACGATACATCCGCCCAAAGGAGAGCTGTAATCATAGTTGCTATGAGTACAGAAAATCCGATGTTAATATTACGGAATACAAATTGCACGGCAGTCCTTATAAATCTTATTTACATAAAAACGCTAATCAGGTAACCTATAACCCAAAATAAACAATCTGTAAGATAAATCCGATTAAGAGGTTTTATTATTTGAAAATAGAAGGTGGGGGAATGTAGAATTCAGAGTGCAAAAATTCAGAATTCAGACTGAATTAGTAATAATAACTAGCAATTACATTGAAATCAAAAAATGCCAACAAAAGTATAAAATGAAATTACAACCCCAATTAATTCTAAAATCTGAGGCTGCTCCGAAAAGTCAATTAAAAAATCACGGAGACACAAAGTCGCAAGTTTTCGCTTCGCGGGAATCGCTATCGCTCGGTGCACAAAGGTAAGTCATTGTTTTTAAATTTTAAAAATATTAAGCTTGTTTAGCGAATTTTATAAATGACGTTAATTGAAGTACACACAATTCTGAATTCTGATTTTTTGCATTCTGAATTTTCCCAATCAGCATTCTATCCTCGAAGGCACCTCGCCAAAGTGTTGTTTAAACACCGTGGCGAAGTAGTTCGCTTTGAGGAATCCGACGGCAAGGGCAGCTTCTTTCACGCTGTATCGGTTTTCGGTGATGAGTAATTTTGCTTCGTTCAGGCGGACTTGCTTGATGTAATCATTCAGGGTTACATCGCTAACTTCTTTCCACTCGCGGTACAGGGTTGCCCTGCTGATATAGAGCGCATCCGCCAACATGCTTCCGCTTAATCCCGGATTTGCCATGTGGCGAATGACCAACTCATGTACTTTGTTTTTAAAAGAATTGACTGACTCCTTCTCGTCGAACTCTTTTTGGGTCAGCAATTTTTCTCGGCGCAGAACTGCCGCGATTTGAGTGAGCAACATTTTGTTTTCGATGGGTTTTGTCAGATATACATCCGCCCCTGACCCAAGCCCTGTTTTGATATCTTCCGCGGTTCGTTTTGCCGAAAGGAAAATGACGGGAAGATGACGATACGCATCCTGAAGCCTTAACTGAGTCACAAATTCCAATCCATCCATTCCGGGCATCATCATATCTGATAATACCAAATTCACCTTGGTTTTTCCCAAAACGGAAAGGGCTTGTGAACCCTCCGTTGCGGATTTCACATTATAATTTTCGGAAAGGATATCAACCAAATATTTTCTGTAATCGGCATTGTCTTCCACTATCAAAATGGTTTCCCTTGATGGATGAAACTCAGGCACGAGTTGTTGAGCCGTTTTGACCTCATCATCATACAACTCCACAGTTAAAAATTCGTGCGAAACGGTATCCGTTTCCCTGAAATGCTGATGCCCTTTTTGTAGCGTGATTTTGAATGTGGCACCTTTTCCCGGTTCAGAAACCACATCAACCCGACCTTTCATGTGTTCGGTCAAACCTTTTACCAAATACAATCCAATGCCGGTTCCCTCTGATGCTTTGGCTCCATCAACCTGATAGAGATACTCAAAGATGCGCGTTTGCTCGGTTTTGGGGATGCCGGGACCTTCATCAGAAATTTCCACAGAAAACATGCTTTCATTACTGCTGATTTTTATGCTGATCGTACCTCCATCCGGCGAAAATCGAATTGCATTGGTCATCAGGTTTATGATGATGCGTTCATACGCTTCGGGATCCAGATAGATGCGCTCTGTATCACTTTCAAAATCATAGATCAGCGAAACATTTTGCTGTGATAGATGAGATTCAAACTGACCGGCAATTCTGCGCGTCAATTGCTGAAGATCAACCGGAACATGATGCATTTTGATGGCATCGGCATTCAGTTTGGTGATATCCAGAATCTGATCGGTTAACTGATTGAGCCGCATGCTGCTTCGTTTCATGAGCAGTAATCGGCTTTTTGTTTTGTCCGACAGCTGATTTTCCTCATCATCTAAGAGTTCATCAACGGGGTTTATGATGAGCGAAAGTGGAGTTTTTAGTTCATGCGTTATCCCCGAGAAAAACCGTGATTTTTGTTCCGCCGCCTCCTTCAGTTCTACCGTTTGCTGATCCACTTGCCGCTGAAGCTCCGCTTTTCTTTTTTCTACTGTATGTGTGCGATAACGGACAGCGCCAACAACACATCCTATCATCAAAAAAAACATCAATGTATAAAACACAGCTGTTTCATGGAAGTAAGGTGGGATTATGATTAAAAATGTTTTCTCTGTCTGACTATTTGCCATCCCCGATTGTATAACTTCCATCCGAAACACATGTTTGCCGGGCGACAAATTTGTTAAAACAGCTTCTCTTGTTGCCGAGACATCTTCCCAATAATCCACGATTCCGTCCAATTTGAACCTGAATTGCACAATTTCAGGCGCATGAAAATTAGGGGCTGACAGTTTTATTCTAAGATTCCGAATTCCTTTATCCAAAATGATTTCATTCTCAATCGGATGCTGAATTACATTACCGGAATGAACCACATATTTTATTCTTGGTTCTGGATGAAATCCGAATCTGGTACCTAAAAAATCATCGGGATTTATTACCGTCAATCCTTTTTGATTTGGGAAGTATATGAGTCCATCTGAACTGAGTAAGCCTGCAGTTTGCACGCCGCCGTTGGCTTCACGATTGATCATACCATCTTTTTCCGTGAGGCTTAAAACAGATAATCGATTCATTTTGCCATCGGCAAAACGGTTGAGTTCAGCCAGCGAAATGCGCATAATGCCACCATTAGTTGAAATCCAAAGGAAATTATGTTGATCAGCAATGATGCGATGCAGGGAATTATGACTGAGTCCGTTGCCGGTTGTTACGCGGAAAAATTCGGGGTTGTGATGGTCTCCGCCGAAAACCATCCGTACCAACCCTCTGTTTTCGGTTGCAACCCAAACCGTATCTGCGGATTGCATGAACACATCCCTAACCAAATTACTGGGCATTCCGCTGTTTGTTGTATTGAAATTATGAGGCAGTCCATTGCGGATGATCGTTAATCCATTTCCGTTTGTGCCTAGAAATAGCGTTCCGTTTTCATCCTCCCTGATTACACGCACTCCCTGAAATATCTCCGGATTTTCTTCATCAATCACAAAAGAATAGGAATCGTTATTGATCACAGCAAGTTGCTGCGTTGTGCCAATCAACAGGTCACCCGATTGGGTTCGGTGCATGGCTTCAACGGTGATATCATCAACATCAAATAATGCTGAAAAACGATGATCCTGAATCCAGTCTTCATCAGAAAATTTCCAAAGACCATCACCCCAGATTCCGGCGTAGAGCGTATTTCCGTCTTTGTACAGAAAACGCCCGAAATCCTTTTCCAGATTGCTGTTAAGGCTGTTCCAGTTTGTAATTTCGTTGCCTCTGATTCGGAAAATTCCACTTCTGAGTCCGCCCGTCCAGATACTGCCATCGTAGGTTTCTATCACCGGATACAGATTTTCAAAGCCATCAGCCAGAGATTCATCCAAATTACGAATACCCGATTTCCGAATGTGAAACACACCCTGCGAAAAAGTAGCAACCCAAAGCCCGCCTTCACGGTCAAGCATTGCAAACTGTATATCGTTGGTTTCGAGTACACGCTGACCGTCAATAAATACCTCGTTTGGTGTAATACGGATCGAATTTCCATCAAAATCCTCAAAAACCAGATACCCCCTGAACAGCGGTGTAAAAAAGGAATGCTCTGTGGAAGTTATTTGATTAGCGATGCTGTCATACAGATAAAAAGCATGAGAGGTGTTGAAAAGAATCTGATTATCCCGGTAAATATTCACACTCAACGCTCTGAAATCCGGTATGTCCGGGGTAAAGCTGAACTCAATGGATTTTGTTGATAGATTATATCTGAACAGACCGTTTCCACCGGTAACCCAGATATTATCGCCAATTCGGGTTACTGAGTTTACCAACGGTATAGGGATGGGAAACTCCTCATTTGAAACAAGCACGTATGCAGTATCAGCGCTAATCTTCAGCAAGCCGTTTCTATTCAGAACTATCATTTTTGAACCTTCAAAAGGCTCGGATAAAAAGGTTTCGGAGTGAGTTTTGGGGTCAGTATGTCGGATAAAGCGATCTGTATCTTCATCAAAATAAAATATTCCGGTTGTGGTGGAAATCCAGATTATTCCATCATCCGATTCACTCAGATGAATGGCGTTACCATCGAAATGTCCACCGGCTGCATCATAAGAAGAAAAATGGTACTCTTTTTTTCTGCTCACGGTTCCAATATCCGTTATAAGCCAAAGTTCATTCTTTTGGGATTTATGGATACTCAAAAACCGGTTTGATGTAAGTCCGGGAGAATTTTCTGAATTAAACACATCAAACTCATATCCATCAAAACGTCCGATACCGTCGAGCGAAGTAAAGTAGATGTAGCCGCTATCATCCTGCACCATCCGGTTGATATAATTCATAGGCAGCCCGTCCGTAACCGAATAGTTGGTGATTTGATATTGACGCAAATCGTCGGGCGCAGCTTGAAAGCCGGACTGAAAAACGAGGGCAACAATAAGGGTAGCTAAAAGTCTCATTTGACTGAATTTAGTTAATTTTGAGACAAAATCAGACACCTTTGAGACAAATAGAATTAAAGTCGTCATTATTTTGAATTGGGCAAACATCAAATAACTGATTAACAGTTGACTTTTACCGTACCCATCAAACAAGACTAATTTCAAAACCCATTATTGTTATGAAACACAGAGCACAATCTATATTCATCAAAAAGTATTTCCTGATTCTTTTTGCGGCACTATTTCTCTTGGGAACCGGAGAGCAAGCTTTGGCAAATCCAAACTTTTCACTGCATGCAAATGGCGTAACGGTCTTGTGTCCCAATGCAGCTGTTGGCGAGACAGGTGTGGTGAACAGTACTACTTATACCAAACGTACCAGAGACCAAATAACCGTAGAAAACGCCTCGACCACTTGTACAAGTGGGATAACAGATATGAGCAGTATGTTCCAAGGTGCATTTACTTTTAATGGGGATATCAGTAGCTGGGATGTAAGCAGCGTAACAAACATGTATAGGATGTTCGATAGTGCCAATTCTTTCAATAGGAATATTAATAGCTGGGATGTGAGCAATGTCACTAATATGACTTCTATGTTTGAAAATGCAGGCTCATTCAATCAACCTATTGGAAATTGGGATGTGAGCAGTGTTACAGAGATGGTAGCGATGTTCTTTAACGGTCACCCCTTTAATCAGGATATTGGGAATTGGGATGTAAGCAATGTTACCAGTATGGAATTTATGTTTGAGGGTGCATCTGGCTTCAACCAAAACCTTTCCGGCTGGTGCGTGGATCAAATTTCTTCTGCTCCATTAGATTTTGACCGGAACGCTGTCGCATGGACCTTGCCGAATAGTCGCCCCGTTTGGGGTACCTGCCCAAACCCCGATTTCTTTCTGGGTACGAACGGTGTAACCGTATTCTGTACTGATGCATCCGTTGGCGATCGTGGAACCGTGAACGGCATAACCTACACCAAGCGCAACCGGGACGAAATCTTTGATTTAAGGAGTGCTGGGGATGACAACCCTGAATATGCAACCACTTGTACGAGTGGAATAACCGATATGTCAAACCTGTTTGATGTTGTTACCGGGTTTAATAGAGATATAAGCAGCTGGGATGTGAGTAGTGTTACAAATATGAGCAATATGTTCCGGTTTGCCAGTTTTTTTAATAGGAATATTAGTAGTTGGGATGTAAGCAATGTTATCAATATGAATTCGATGTTTGCATTTGCTTCAAACTTCAACCAGGATATAGGAAATTGGGAAGTAGGGAATGTTGCTAACATGGATTCAATGTTCGAATTTGCTTCAGTCTTCAACCAGGATATTGGAAACTGGGATGTCAGCAGTGTAACCGAGATGAGTTCTATGTTCGATAATGCAATCGCATTCAATCAAGATATTAGTAATTGGGATGTGAGTAGCGTTACAAATATGAGCTCTATGTTCGATAATGCAATCACATTCAATCAGAATATTGGGAATTGGGATGTAAGCAATGTTACCAGCATGGATTTTATGTTTTTTGGTGCGAATATCTTTAACCAAGATATTGGAAACTGGGATGTCAGCAGTGTTACCGATATGGAATCTATGTTTAACAGCGCCGCCTCTTTCAATCAAGACCTCTCCGGTTGGTGCGTGGATCAATTTTTTTCGCAACCCATAGGTTTTGATGCAAACGCAAATGCCTGGACCCTTCCCGACAGCCGCCCGATATGGGGTACGTGCCCCCTTCCAGGTTTCTATCTCCATGAAAATGGTGTAACAGTGATGTGCCCCAATGCAGCTGTTGGCGAAACAGGAGTGGTGAATGATGTTACCTATACCAAACGTGATCGCGCCGGTATTTTAGCCTTGTTGACAGAAGATGAAAACAATCCGGCGTTGGCTACTACTTGTACCAGTGGGATTACGGAAATGAACAATCTTTTTGCTAGTAAATCTACATTTAATAGAAATATCGGAAGCTGGGATGTGAGTAGTGTAACGAACATGAGTTTTATGTTTTTTGAAGCTGTGAACTTTAATCAGGATTTAACTAATTGGCAAACAGGCTCGGTTGAAAGCATGTCCAACATGTTTCGAGGAGCAACTCTTTTTAATGGTGATATTAGTAGCTGGGATGTGACTAGTGTGAGTACCATGAGTTTTATGTTTTCTGAAACAGCGAACTTTAATCAAGATTTAACTAATTGGCAAACAGGCTCGGTTGAAAGCATGTTCAACATGTTCCGAGGAGCAACTCTTTTTAATGGTGATATTAGTAGCTGGGATGTGAGTAGTGTAACGAACCTAAGTTTTATGTTTTTTGAAGCTGTGAACTTTAATCAGGATTTAACTAATTGGCAAACAGGCTCGGTTGAAAGCATGTCCAACATGTTCCGAGGAGCAACCCTTTTTAATGGTGATATAAGTAGCTGGGATGTGAGTAGTGTAACGAACATGAGTTTTATGTTTTTTGAAGCTGTGAACTTTAATCAAGATTTAACTAATTGGCAAACAGGTTCAGTTGAAAGCATGTCCAACATGTTTCGCGGAGCAACTCTTTTTAATGGTGATATAAGTAGCTGGGATGTAAGCAATGTTGAATCAATGGGCTTAATGTTTTTTGAAGCATCAAACTTCAACCAAAATCTATCCGGTTGGTGCGTGGATCAGATCGCAAGTGTACCTACTAGTTTCTATAACGGCAGCCCACTTACCCCGGCAAATACACCCGTATGGGGTACTTGCCCAAACCCGGATTTCTTTCTGGGCACAAACGGCGTAACCGTATTCTGCACCGATGCATCGGTTGGCGATCGTGGAACCGTAAATGGCATAACCTACACAAAACGCGACCGGGACGGAATCAATGATTTATTCAGCGGTGGGGATAACAATCCTGAATTTACAAACACTTGTACGAGTGGGATCTCAGATATGTCAAATCTATTTAACTTTGTCGCTGAATTTAATGCAGATATAAGTACGTGGGATGTAAGTAGTGTTACAAATATGAGCTGGATGTTCACATTTGCTTTAGACTTCAACCGGGATATAGGGAATTGGGATGTAAGTAGTGTAACGAACATGAATGGAATGTTCAGTACTGCCGATTCTTTCAACCAAGATATTGGTGTCTGGAATGTTGGAAATGTCACCAATATGAACAATATGTTCCTAAGTGCATTTAGCTTCAACCAGGATCTCTCCGGCTGGTGCGTAGATCAGATACCGTCTCCACCAACAACTTTTTCCGCAATCAGTCCTCTTACCCCGGCAAATACACCCGTATGGGGTACTTGCCTGCTCGATGCCGAACTCGCCGGACCCAACGAAGGCTGGCGCATCCTCGGCGCACCGGTGCGCAATACATCCTATGCCGATTTTTTTGATGGACTGTGGACACAAGGCTTCCCCGGTGCTTCGGTCGAAAATGGTCAGTCTAATGTCTATTGGTATGATGAAGCCGGATGGGGAACCGGAACGAGTTGGTTTGCTCCGGCTAACGCATCCAACATTATTGGCAGTGGCGCAGATTCTTTTAACAATGCCGGTCGCGCCATGCTCGCCTGGGTTTACGCCGATGACAATTTCGACGGTAATCTAAACGATTGGCCGAAACCCATTAATGCCCGCGGACAGCGTAATCTCGCCGGTGTTACCGTACCGTTGAATTTTACCCCAGGAGCTGAAGTCCCCGATTTTGCCGGACTGCAATTAGCTAGCAATCCCTATAATTTCCCAATTGAATGGGCGCAGGTTGTTGCTGCCTCCACTAACGTTTCTGCCACGGCTTACTTCTGGGATTCCAACAAAACCGGCGGCGCAGGTTATGTGGATACCGGTGTGGAGGGGGGTCATGATGGTATCATTGCTCCATTTCAGGGATTCTGGGTTCAAGCTACCGGAGCCGATGCCGAACTGGTTTTTGATCCATCCCACCAAACAACCGGTGGAGCCGGATTGCTTGATAGCGGGACTGCTCTCGGCCTGGTACTTGAACTAAACGCAGGTACACGCCGAGCAAATGCAGGGGTTTCCTTTGATGAAGATCGCAGCACTCAACCTCTGATGTACAACGTACGCAGTATGGAAAGCCTGAGCCATGAGTTTCTGAATTTGTACACCGAGGGGCAGGATGGGCACATGTGGCGCATACAGTATCTGCCGGATGCCGAAACTTTTGAAGAAATCCCACTGGGTATTCGCAGCAGCATGGGTGGGGAAATGACGCTGACTGCCGCAACGCTCAGCCTGCCCGAAGGTGTAGAGTTGTTCATCCGGGATAACCTCACAGAAACCGACATAGCCATAACCCCGGACATGAGCTACACTTTCTTCCACGAAACAGAAGATAAATCAGATCACGTTTTTGAATCCGCCTTCGAGGCATCCGTGCAGAGATTAAACAACGCCAACAAAAGCGAAACCTCAGCTGCACGTTTTACATTGCATAACGGTAACTTGGGAACATCAACCGGAGACCAACCCGATCTACCACAAGTCTTCGCCCTCAACCAAAACTACCCAAACCCATTCAACCCAACTACCCAAATCCAATACGATTTACCCCAAGCGGTCAATGTGCGTTTGGATGTATTTAATGTGATGGGTCAGCGCGTAGCCACCCTCGTAAACGGTCACCAAAACGCCGGAACGCACACCATTTCCTTCAACGCAGCAAATTTGGCCAGCGGCGTGTACATCTATCGCCTCCAAGCCGGAAGCTTCGTGCAAACGAGGAAGATGATGCTGGTGAAATAAATTCAGAATTAATGAATTCAGAATTCAGAATTAGGGCAACTGGTCAATTAATAGTCGGTTGCCCCTATAAATAATAGAGTTCTACAGGATGAAATATCGGATTCAACCCGAAAAATTTTGAATTCTACATTTTGAATTTTGAATTAAAACCACCCCTTCCCCATAAAAAAAACACCCATTGCGTTTCATGCAATGGGTGTAAATGGTTGCTCAATACTCTACTTCTTATGATGTTGTGTACGAGGACTCAAACATTAAGTTTCAAGTGGTTGATTATTTTTTAATCCTTCAATGGATTTAAATTTCGTGAGCCATGTTTGGCTGAACTTTAAGCATGTCTGAAAACACGTTTCTGTAGGCAAAAAGAAGGAAGAAGTTTCCAAACAATACAAATGCACCGAGAAGCAATCCACCCGGATCAAGAAGTAGATGCACTAGGAAAATATTTACGGTAATAGGTGCAAGCAATACTAAAGCAAGTGGTACGAAGCGATTTGCTAAAAGAGCAACGCCAACCACAATCTCGATTACTTTGATTATGGGAAACATGTATCCTGTTGCAAAAAGAGCTCCCATAAATGCACCTGCTTCAGGAGTTGGGTCCGGCATGGGTAAAAATTGCAGGAAGAAGTTGAGTCCGAAGACCACAAAGATGACACCTAACAGGTATCTGACGATGGATGTTGCGTATTTCATAGGGGTATTTGTTTTTGGGGTATTGTTAAAGGTTAGATATTTCGCATTTTGTCTAGAAGGTCGCTAAGCTGATTGGCTTCCTGATCGGTCAGGACAAGATTGATTCTATTCATCAACTTTCGCTTTTCTTCAATTTTTTCGAGGAAACGGAGTCCTTCGCCGGTAATGACAACATCAACTGCACGCCGATCATGCGGACAAACGGTACGTTTCACTAAACCACGTTGTACGAGCTTTTCGACGAGTCTTGAGGCGTTCGACATTCGATCAAGCATGCGCTCCATTAAACTTTTAACGGTTACAGGGTTGGGATAGCTTCCTCGTAGAATCCTAAGAATATTATACTGCTGAGGTGAAATCTTGAATGGCTTAAGCTCATTTTGATGCAAGCTATTGAACCACCCACTTGTGAAAAGTAGATTTACTACCGCTTTTTGAACCGGATTCCTAAAACGCTCTTGTTTAATTTCATCTTCAATTTTCATGCATTTGAATATATTGTGATTACATTATCTGTTGTAACACATAAAATTGAGAAAAGTTCCCTAAGCAAATGTCAACCATGAATGAAAGTGTAGTTGAAGACGTTTATCAATTCATGAAAACACTACTATTAGTCATAATTTTGACCCTCTTTATTCCATACGAGCTCTTTGCGCAGGACGATTCCCGTGCAAGAGAGATATTCGACACATTTGATGAGCGCAGGCGGGCGATTACTTACGAAACCAGTACGCTACAAATGCTGATTATTGACAGCAGAGAGCGCGTGCGCACCCGGGTGATGCGTATGCAAAGTGTAAACAGAGATCGAGTTTCAAAAAGTTTGACCGTATTTCAGGAGCCGGCGGATGTGCGAGGAACTGGATTTCTTTCAATCTCAGAGGGAGGGACGGAAGTACAGTATTTGTTTCTGCCGGCATTGGGACGCGTGCAATCTATTACAGGGAATCAACGCTCTGATCGGTTCATGGGTAGCGATTTCACCTTTGAAGACTTGGGTGCTATTGAACCCGAGCAAATGGAAGTCACTGTTTTAGAAGAGCATGAGACCACTATGCTGATAAAAGCAATACCGACCGTAAGTAGTCAGTACAGT